>X363_Desmarests_Spiny_Pocket_Mouse__coassemble_20_pt1 | contig 213576 bp, 197 predicted proteins | sample X363_Desmarests_Spiny_Pocket_Mouse__metabat2_high_PE_020 | metagenome-assembled genome bin X363_Desmarests_Spiny_Pocket_Mouse
TAACACCTGCGGTACCTGTAGCACCTGTTGGACCTGTAACGCCTGCGGTACCTGTAGCACCTGTCGGACCAGTAGGACCTGTAACGCCTGCGGTACCTGTTGCACCTGTAGGACCCGTAGGACCTGTAGCACCGTCAGCACCGGTGGCACCTGTTGAACCTGTAGGACCTGTAACACCATTGGCACCTGTAGCACCTGTGGGACCTGTAGGACCTGTAGCACCGTCAGCGCCGGTCGGACCTGTCGGACCTATAAGACCGGTAGCTCCGTTGGGACCTGTATCTCCTCTTGGACCTGTAGGACCCGTGATACCATTGGCACCTGTAGCACCCGTAGGACCGGTTGGACCTGTAACACCGTCGGCACCTGTAGCGCCTGTCGGACCCGTGGGACCTATAGGACCTGTAGCACCGTCAGCACCGGTGGCACCTGTTGAACCTGTAGGACCTGTAACACCATTGGCACCTGTAGCACCTGTGGGACCTGTTGGACCGGCGTCACCGTCAGCGCCTGTCGGACCTGTAGCACCGGTAGGACCGGTAGCACCATCAGCACCGGTAGCGCCTGTCGGACCTGTCGAACCCGTAACACCATTGGCACCTGTAGCACCTGTCGGACCTGTAGGACCAGTAGCGCCATCAGCGCCTGTAGCTCCTCTTGGACCTGTAGGACCAGTAGCACCGTCAGCACCTGTAGGACCTGTAGGACCTGTTGAGCCTGTAGCACCGTCAGCACCGGTAGCGCCTGTAGGTCCGGTTGGACCCGTTGCTCCCTCAGAACCGCCCGTAGGACCGGTTGGTCCCGTTGGACCTGTAGGACCTGTTGGTCCTGTTATGCCATGGTGACAGCAGCAGATGTGACTTACACAGCAATCATTATCTCTTGATGAAGCTGTGCCGTCACTTCCATTGTAAATATTTGTATTCAAATGCATATTCTGCGCTCCTTTATCAGATATAGATACTATAATGTATCTATATCAATCTATTCATATTGTGCCGTTTTTGTGAAGTGTATCAAAGTATTTCAAATTATTAAGATAAGCCTTTGAATCAGGTCTGAATTCTCCTGCTTTCAGATTGTATTCTTCTGCCATACTGTATAGCTTTAGTTTATCGCAGCATACACAAAGCTGAAGACATGGTATATAACCATAAGAATCCAAATCAACAAATGCCCCCTTTTCTTCCTGTTTAGGAGTGTTAAGTGCAAGTCTGAACCAGAATGCTGCAATCTCGTATTTTTCAGTTTCCATAAACTGATTTCCTATCTGACAGCAGATTTCAGCACGGGGAGTATCATAAGCAAATGAACTGAATAATGCTTTTAACGCATTTTCGGTATGATTTGTTTCAGCATAGCAGAAAGACAGGATTTTGCATGCTTCAATGTTGTTTTCAATCCAGCCGTTTCCTTTTTTAAGAAATTCAGAAAGTATTTTTATCGCATTGTCAAATTTCCTGTGATAATAAAGCTCCCTTCCGTAATAGAACATATCTCTTGGATTCATAGGTTCACCTTCGGAAATCTGCTGTTCATAGATATCAAGATTTCTTGTACTGTATTCGGTTTTGACAGAATGATGATTGACTGCAATATCACTGTAAATTGTTTTGCCTGCGCATTCAATAGCTTCGTGAACTCTGCCCTTCCAGATATGAGGAGTGCTGCGTCTGATAATTCTTTCTCTGTAATATGAAAAAGTGGGATTAGCGTTTTCATCAAATGCAGTATTGTATTTCAGCATTACCACATCTTCATTGCTTAAATTATTTTTCAAATCAATGAGCTTCATTCTGTTTTCATATGTAATGACATCATCGGCATCAAGCCACATAATAAAGTCGCAGTGTGCTTTTGAAAAGGAAAAATTGCGTGCTGCGGAAAAGTCATTAATCCATTTGAAATCATATACAAGGTCAGTATATTTTCGTGCAATTTCTTTTGTTTTATCAGTGCTGCCTGTATCAGCAATAATTATTTCATCAACAGCATCCTTTATGCTGTCAAGACAGCGTGCCAGCACTGCTTCTTCATTTTTTACAATAATACATAGGCTTAATGTTGCCATAATAATCACCCTGCTTATATTTTGTATTAATTTATGTTATGTGAGCTTAATTGATTTGTTAACAATTTCGTATATTGATTTTGGCTTTTTGACAAAATATCTAAAAAATGAATTACAAAATTATAAATATTGTGCAAAATGCTTTTAATTGCTGAAGAAATGTTATATAATTAGAATATATATTACAGGAGGAATTTGATATGGGTGAGGCAAAAAACTATATCGGCAAAAAGGAAAAGAACAATTTTGTTCTGGGTCTGTGCGGTCAGAATATGGTTTATTCTCTTATCGGTGCACAGTTTTTTAATTATTTTTTAACGGATATTGCACTGTTCCCTGCAATAGTTGTATCCGCCCTTCTTATTGCGATGAAGGTGTGGGATGGTGTGAATGACCCTATTGTAGGCTCATATATTGATAAGCATTCCTTTAAAAACGGTGAAAAAATGCGTCCGTTTTTAAAATATACTCCTCTGCCTGTCGGAATTTTTACCGTTCTTCTTTTTCTTGTTTTCTCTACAGATGAAAATCTGCTTTGGCTGAGAATAGCATATTTTGTTATTATGTATATTTGCTGGGATCTGGCATATACCGTGCAGGATGTCTGTATATGGGGAATAACTGCATCTGTTTCACCAAATTCCTCAGAGCGTGACAGATTTGTTCAGTGGGCAAGAACTATCGGAAGCTGTGTTTATCTTTCCTTGAGTACAGTTATTCCTATGGTGCTTGAAATGATTGCTAATGCAAAGGGTGTAAGCATGGCATTTGTAACCTTTGTTTTTGCTTTGATATTCGGACTCGGAGGAGCTATGATAAGCTACCGCTGCAGCTATGCTCAGGAAAGAGTTCAGGTTAATCAGCAGGAACAGCAGGGCTCAATGGCAGAAAGCTTTGCACTGCTTTTTAAAAATAAAATGCTGCTTTTGGTTACTCTTGCCAATCTCTTCGGTTCACTCGGCTTTGGTGCAAGTCTTGTTACATATTTCTTTAAATACGAAATACCTGCGGATTTTATCGGAGGCGGCGGAATTATCGGTGCTCTCGGTCTGTCAACAATATACTTTATAATTACAGGTTTGCCGGGCTTTATAGGTATGATTTGTGCTGACAAGCTTAAAAAGCTGTTCGGCGGTTATGTGAATGTTCTTATTTTTATTCAGATAACTAATATTGTAATGAGAATTATTGCCTTCTTTGTAGGCTTTGAGGGTAAAAATCTCTGGATTTCAATGATTATTATAGGAATAGGAAGCATCCCCAGCGGTGCGGCTTCCATTGCACAGACGTCTATCTTTTGTGACAGTATAGATTATATGGAGTGGGAAACAGGAAAGCGTACTGAGGGAATAACCTTTTCAATGCAGACCTCATTCACTAAAATTTCAAGCGGCATAACAGCAGGTCTTGCTTCATTTGCTCTTTTTCTTCTTGGCTATAAAGCGGTTGATAATGCAGAGGTTTATGTCGGAACTCAGACTGCTGCATTCGATGCATGGATATGGCCCCTTGTTATTCTTACACCTGTAATTGCAAGTGTTTTGTATATTATACCTCTTCTGTTTGTAAGGTACACAAAGGAAAAGCGTGTAGTAGTTGAGAGCGATTTGATTGCGAGAAGGGCAGGGGAGCCTGAGTCAGGGCTTTCTCCATATGCTCAGAAGAACAGATAATGCTGCTTATCGCTTTTATACAAAGACTGTAAAAGCTTTTGTTAAATATAGACAAAATAAATACAGCGTGTTTATTACATATCACAATTGAAAAAATTGTAATATTATGTTATACTAATTGTGTAAATTTTGTTTTTGGCGGTGATTTTTTTGAAACGCAGAATAATATCTATGCTGTTGGCACTTTCACTTGTTGTTTCCGCATTGTTCTGTTTTAACATTTCAATGGTTTTTGGTGCAACAAATTACAGTGGTAACTGCGGTGCTGATGGTGCAACACTTTCAAGACCCGGTAAAAATGCTACCTTTGTGTATGATGAGTCTACAAAAACTCTTACAATATCGGGAACAGGTGCAACAAAGGATTATGGTGACACTGTTATAAACAAAAGACCTTGGGATGATTATAAGGATCAGATTCAGAAGGTAGTTATCAGTGAAGGCATTACAACCATAGGAAAGCTGAATTTCTATAACTGCACTGCTCTCACCGATGTTTCACTGCCGAGCACACTTACTACGATTACCGGTGACACAGTGCCGACACTTGAGGGCACTGATCAGGCTACATACGGTGCGTTCAGAAATTGTACTGCTCTGAAAAAAATCAAGCTTCCCGACGGATTGAAAACAATCGGTCACAGGGCATTTCTCGGTTGTACTGCACTTGAAAGCATAGCTTTTCCCGATTCTCTTACAAGTCTCGGACAGTATGCATTTACGGAATGTACAAGCCTTAAAACCGTTAAATACGGTACAGGTTTGACCTCAACAGGCTCAAGTGTATTCAGGGATACAGGAGTTACAACAATTATATTCTCACCTACAATTACTAAGGTTGACCCTTATTGTTTCTTCAATACAAAGCTTGTTGATATTGAAATTCCTGATACAATTACAAGTATAGGACTTCGCTCATTTGCAAACTGCGACTTTATTTCAACTGTTACTGTATATAATGCAAATTGCGAATACGGAGGCATAAAACTTATTAACAGCGGTGAAGATCCGTTCCACGGTTCAGCTCAGACATTGACTATGCGGGGGCACAGCAATTCAACCACACAGACATACGCTGAAGCTAAGAACTATAGATTTGAGTCAATAGATGACTGTACACATTCAAATAATCATTATGAAATTGTGACGCCGGCAGGCTGTACTGAACCGGGTTCACAAAAAAAGGTATGTGATGACTGCGGTTTTGAATTTCCTGAAGAGGAAATAGCACCGATTAATCATCGTTGGTCAACTGTTGAAATTTCAGATGAAACTGCTCAGAATGGTCACGTTTATACATTTCGTATATGTGAAAACTGCGGTGAAGAATCCATTAAAATAGAACACAAGGCTTTTGTTGAGGGCTTTTATGAATACAGCAATACGGCAACCTGTACAAAATCAGGTATTGAAACATATACCTGCACAGTTGAAGGATGCAATAATGTTGAAAGAAAAATAGCACTTAAAGGCAATCATAAAATTGATAATTATACCTCGGTGACAGAGGCTACCTGTACTGAGGATGGCTCACGCGAGGGCGTATGCACTGTTTGCAATGAAACTGTTGTTGAAACAATTAAAGCAACAGGTCATAATAATGTTGAGGACCATATAATCGACAGTACTGCCGAGGATGGACATACATATACCGTTATGAAGTGTACGCAGTGCGCAGAGGAAAGCACTGTAGCTAATCATATAGAGTGGGTTGAGGGTCAGTATACATCAACTGTTGTTATTCCTGCAAAATGTATTGTTAACGGAAGACAGCGAGATGTGTGCACAATATGCTCACAGACAAGATATGTTGAGCTCCCTGCAACAGGTCAGCACAATTGGGAGGAAACCACAAGAACTGCACCTGACTGTACTCATGTAGGTAAAATTTATTACAAATGTACAAATGAAGGCTGTACTATGACAAAGAGTGAGAATATTCCTGCACTCGGTCATGAGCTTGTGTTACAGGAAAGTGAATCTGTTGCTCCGACCTGTACAGCAGCCGGATATAATACATTTAAGTGTGCTAACTGTGCAGCCAAGGAAACTACTGTTCTTCCTGCACTTGGACATACTGCTGACGAAACTGATTATACAATTATTTCTGAGGCTGACTGCGAGCATGATGGTGCCGCAAAATCAGTTTGTACGGTGTGCGGCGTAGAATTTGATATTGTTCTTGTTAAGCTCGGTCATAATATGGAGGATGTTTCCTCGGATATTGCAGATAAGCCGGGACATACAATGGTTACTCCCACCTGCACAAGGTGCGGTCAGACAGAGCCTGCAACTGTCAGTCACAATGAATGGATTGATGGATATTATACAACTGAAGTTAAAATAAAGCCGACCTGTATTTTGAGCTCAACATCTGTTGATACCTGTACACTGTGCGGTAAAACAAAAACAAATGTTGTTCCGGCAACAGGTCATAAATATCTGTATACAAATACAGAAAATAACGGTACTCTTGTCTATACCTGTACTGAATGCGGCGGCACGGACAAGCGTGACCCTAAAAATGTAGCCGCCTTATTCCCTACATATATTAACAGAAATACTGCTGATGTTATGCTTCTCGGCTATGTATTTGATGTTAATAATGACGGTGTAATCAATGCAAAGGATTATGCAGTAATAAATAAAGCGGTAAAATTGTCAGAATAATTTTATTTTCAGCGGGAGGGCAGTCTGCCCTCCCGCTGTTCATTTGTCATTTATTTTGTTAAATATTTATTATAACTATTTACTTTATTTATAATTTATATTATTATATATAGGAATAATATGTATGGAGGTATTCCCGTGAGCATAGCATATAAAAGAATATTGTTAAAACTCAGCGGTGAGGTTCTTGCCGGTGAAAAGGGTACAGGTATTGATACTGATACAGTAGTTAAGATTTGTAAGTCAATTAAAGAGGTTGCTGATTTAGGTGTTGAGGTCGGAATTGTTGTAGGCGGCGGAAATTTCTGGAGAGGCAGAACAAGCGAGCATATGGACAGAACACGCGCTGACCATATCGGAATGCTTGCAACAGCAATGAATTCTCTTGCACTTTGCGATGCACTTGAGCAGCTTGGTGCGGTTGTAAGAGTTCAGACTGCTATAGAAATGCGTCAGATTGCTGAGCCTTATATAAGAAATAAGGCTATCCGTCATTTTGAAAAGGGCAGAATTGTTATTTTCGGCTGCGGAACAGGCTCACCATTCTTTTCAACAGATACCGCAGCTGCACTCAGAGCTGTTGAAATCAATGCTGATGTTTTGCTTAAGGCAACTAATGTTGACGGTGTTTATGACAAGGACCCTAATAAATTTGATGATGCTGTTAAGTTTGATGAGGTTCAGTTTAAAGAGGTGCTTGCACGTGATATCAAGGTTATGGATTCAACTGCTTTTTCACTCTGCAAGGATAACGATTTGTCAATTCTTGTGTTTGATTTGACCGATCCTGATAATGTTGTTAAGGCTGTTAAGGGTGAAACTATCGGCACACTTGTCAGAAATTAATTTTGAGAAAAATATTGAGAGGTAATAATTATGGAAACAGTATTTGCTAAAACTAAAGAAAAAATGGAAAAATGCCTGACCGCTCTTGAGCGCGATTATTCCGCAGTAAGAGCAGGCAGGGCAAATCCCGCCATTCTTGATAAAGTAATGGTTGATTATTATGGTGTTCCTACACCTATTAATCAGATGGCTGCCGTTTCAGTTCCTGAGGCAAGACTTCTTGTTATTCAGCCGTGGGATGCTTCAACTCTCAGAGAGATTGAAAAGGCAATCAATACCGCAGATATCGGTATTAATCCTCAGAATGACGGCAAGGTTATCCGTCTTACTTTCCCTCAGCTTACAGAAGAGCATCGTAAAACTCTTCAGAAGGATATCTCAAAGCGCGGCGAGGAGGCTAAGGTTGCTATTCGTAATGTGCGCCGTGATGCTATGGACGATATTAAAAAGCTCAAAAAAGATAATGAAATTACTGAGGATGAGCAGAAGGACGCAGAGAAGAAGCTCCAGGATATTACAGACGATTATGTAAAGCAGGTTGAGGTTATTACCAAAAAGAAAGAGGAAGAGGTTCTCTCAATCTGAGTTTATTGAATGACAAGGGGTGGCTTTCCAAGTCACCCTGAAACTGTATTTATAACTATATTGAGGAGGTGCAGTCAATGGCACTTTTCAGTAAAAAAAACGAAACAAATAATGAATTTTCACATCTTCCGAAGCATATCGGTATAATTATGGACGGCAACGGCAGGTGGGCTAAAAAAAGAGCTCTTCCCCGTTCAGCAGGTCATAAGGCAGGTGCTAACGTTTTCAGAACAATAAGCAAGGAATGTGAACGCCTTGGTATTGAAAATGTTACCTTCTATGCCTTTTCAACTGAAAACTGGAAAAGACCTAAGGAAGAGGTTGACGCTCTTATGAGTCTTTTTATGGATTATCTGCTTGAGGCTAAAAGTGATATGACACAGGCAGGCAACAGCAGAATAAAATTTATCGGAGGGCGTGAGGGAATCTCAAAAAATCTTCTTGACCTGATGGATGAGGCAGAGGAGGAAACGGCAGCACACACAGGTACTACAGTTAATCTTGCAATTAATTACGGCGGCAGACAGGAAATTGTTTCGGCAGTCAATCAGCTTATCAAAGAGGGTAAAACTGAAATTACCGAGGATGATATATCATCAAAAATATATACCTGCAGTGACTGTGATTTGATTATAAGACCAAGCGGTGAGCAGCGTCTTTCAAATTTCCTGCTGTGGCAGGCTGCATACAGTGAGTTCTGGTACAGTGATGTGCTCTGGCCCGACTTTAAGGTTGATGATTTGCATGAGGCTCTCAGAGAATTTGAGAAAAGAAATCGTCGTTTCGGAGGATAGTGATGAAGCAAAGAGTTATTACAGCAGTTGTTCTGCTGGCAGTATTGGCAGTTATAGTCTGGCAGATTAATACACCTGCACTTGTGATTGCAGTTGCATTTTTATCTGCGGTTGCCGCAGGCGAGATTATGAGATGTGCCAATGTTCAGAATATGTTTATTAAGGTTGTCGGCATTATCTTTGCCGCACTTACCCCGTTTTTTACAAGTTCCAAGGTTTTAGAGCCTGTGGTTTCTGCTGAGGTGTGGGGAAAAGTTACAGGCTTTATGCCGCCCATTGTTTACATAATTGTTCTGTGTCTTGCATTTTTCCTTGCAATGCTCAAAGGCTATGCATATACCACATTTGAGGATGTAACTGTTTCGTTCTTTGCAAGTGCGGTTGTGCCGTTCGGATTTGGTATTTTTATCAGATTAAGAGATATGTTTGATAACGCACAGTTTGGTGTATATCTCATTTTCTTCGCTCTGATTTGTGCTCTTGCAACAGATACGGGTGCACAGCTTACAGGTATGGCAATAGGCAAGCACAAAATGGCACCGAATATTTCACCTAAAAAAACAGTTGAGGGTGCAATAGGCGGTCTGATATTCAGTTTTATACTTAATGCTGTTGCACTTGTTGTTTATAATAAAACAGCAAATGTTCCTGTTGATCAGGCAATGGCAACAGTTATTCTTGTGGCGAGTGTTCCTGTTTCATTTATGGGTATGATGGGCGACCTTTCAGCATCAGTTCTGAAAAGGAATTTTGATGTTAAGGATTTTGGAAGAATTTTCCCCGGTCACGGCGGAATAACGGACAGAATGGACTCATCACTGTTTACTCTGCCATGTACTTTGATTGTTGCAATAATTACTAAAAACTTCTTATAATTCAGGTGATTGAAATGAAAAATATTTCACTTTTAGGCTCAACAGGCTCAATAGGCACGCAAAGCCTTGATGTGTGCAGAATGCATAATTACAATGTTAAATGCCTTACTGCAAACAGCCGTGTTGATGTCATTGAAAATCAGGTAAGAGAGTTTAAGCCTGAGCTTGTCTGTATGATGGATGAAAGGTCTGCAAAGGAGCTTAAGGATAAAATAAAGGATACCGATACAAGAGTGGTGTGCGGTATGGAGGGCTTGATTGAATGTGCTGTTTATGACGGTGCCGACACAGTGCTCAATTCCGTTGTCGGTATGGTTGGCTTGCAGCCGACACTTGAGGCAATCAAGGCTAAAAAAACTATTGCTCTTGCCAACAAGGAAACTCTTGTTGCAGGCGGTCATCTTGTTACAAATCTTGCAAAGGAAATGGGTGTCAGCATTCTTCCTGTTGACAGTGAGCATTCGGCGATTTTTCAGTCAATGCAGGGTATGCCTGATAAAAAGGCTGTCAAAAAAATTATTCTCACTGCATCAGGCGGTCCGTTTTTCGGCAGAAAATTAAGCGAGCTTGAAAATGTGACGGCTGCAGATGCCCTGAAGCATCCTAACTGGGATATGGGTGCAAAAATTACCATCGACTCAGCTACAATGATGAATAAGGGTCTTGAATTTATTGAGGCAAAATGGCTCTTTGATATGGCTAATGAGGATATTGAAATTGTTGTTCACAGGGAGTCGGTTGTTCATTCTGCAATAGTTTATCAGGATAATTCAATGATTGCGCAGCTTGGCGTGCCTGATATGCGTATACCGATTCAGTATGCACTAACATATCCTGACCGTGAGCCGAGTCCCGTTAAAGAGCTGTCTTTAGCTGATTACGGTAAGCTGACATTTTTTGAACCTGATTATGAAACCTTTAAATGTATCAATGTCTGTAAGGATGCCATTGAAATGGGCGGACTTCATCCTGCCGCTGCAAACGGCGCAAATGAAGAAAGCGTAAGATTATTTCTTGATGGTAAAATTAAATTCACAGATATTGCATATCTTAATAATGAGGCAATGAAAAATGCTCCTGATAAAAAGGATTTCACTCTTGATGATGTCCTTGAAACAGATAAAAAAGCAAGAAATTATGTTTTAGAGGCGGTTAAGTGAGTATTAGTTCTGTTTGGAATACTGTATATCCAATTATAATTGCAGTTTTATTTTTTGAGTTGATTATTATTGTTCATGAGGGCGGTCATTATGTGGCGGCAAGGCTTATGAAAATTAAGGTTAACGAGTTTTCAATCGGTATGGGTCCCAAGATTTTTCAGTTTGAGCGAAAGGGCACAAAATATTCACTGAGGTGGATACTTTTCGGCGGTTATTGCTCAATGGAGGGCGAGAACGAGGAAAGCGATGACACCGGTGCTTTTGTCAATAAAAAAGTGTGGCAGAGGATTTTCGTTGTTGTTGCAGGCGCTGTTATGAATTTAGTGCTCGGTTTTATTATTATTCTTATTATCGTTTCCTCTCAGAATCTTGTAGGCACTCCGCAGGTTGCAAAATTTGAGGATAATGCAGTAAGTCAGAGCACAGGACTCCGGGTCGGTGATGTGATTAAAAGCATTGACGGTATGCGTGTTTATTCAACTAATGATATATCAACAGGTCTTACAAGAAGTCCCGACAATACTGTTGATATAGTGGTTGAAAGAAACGGCAAAGCACAGAACCTGACCGTTACCTTTGCTACTGATGAATATGAGGGCAAACAGTATATTTCAATGGATTTCTGGTTGAAGGGAGTGCCTAAAACCGTGGGCAATGTGCTTCTTCAGACATGCCGTGAAACAGTTTCATATGCAAGAATGGTTTTTCTTTCGCTTCACGATTTGCTTGTGGGCAGATTCGGTATATCCGATATGAGCGGTCCTGTTGGTGCTGTGTCTGTTGTAAGTACTGCCGTTAAAACCTCTGTTAACTCAGTGCTCAGAATAATGGCGCTTTTAACAATAAATATAGGATTATTTAATTTATTCCCGATTCCTGCACTTGACGGATGGAGATTGTTCGTGCTTATAGGTGAAGGGATTACAAGGAAAAAGCTGCCGCAAAAGGCAGAGTATCTTATCAATGCTGTGGGTCTTGCAGTACTGCTTGTGTTTATGTGCTTTGTGACCTTCAGCGATATTACAAAACTGATTTAACTTAATTTCGGGTGAAAAATTATGGAAAGAAGAAAAAGCAGAAAAATAAAGCTCGGCAACACATATATCGGCGGTGACAGTGACATTTTAGTTCAGAGTATGCTGAATATTCCTGCCGGTAATATTGAGGGCTCTGTTGAGCAGGCTAAGGAGCTTGCAGCAGCAGGATGTCAGGTTATCCGTTTTGCAATACCTAATGAGCAGGCGCTTGACCTTGTTGAGCCTATTAAAGAGGCTGTTGATGTTCCGCTGGTTGCGGATATTCATTTTGACTATCGTCTTGCACTCGGTGCAGTTGAAAGAGGTATTGACAAAATCCGTATTAACCCCGGCAATATCGGCGATGACAGCAGGGTGAAGGCTGTTGCCGATGCCTGCAAGGCTAAAAATATTCCGATAAGAATCGGAGTTAATTCAGGATCGCTTGAAAAGGAAATACTTGCAAAATACGGCTCTCCGACACCTGAGGCTATGGTTGCGTCAGCAATGTATCACGCAAGACTGCTTGAAAAATTTGATTTTGAGAATATTGTTATTTCTATTAAGTCATCAAATGTTGAAACTATGATTAACGCCTATGAGCTTGCAGCGCAGGAGTGCGATTATCCGCTTCATCTCGGCGTAACCGAAGCAGGTACTGAAAGAATGGGCATTATCAAGTCATCTATAGGTATCGGCTCACTGCTGACAAGAGGTATCGGTGATACTATCCGTGTCAGCCTGACAGATGCACCTGTTAAAGAGGTGTTTGCCGCATTTGATATTTTAAAGGCAATAGGACTTAAAAAGGACAGTCCTTACCTTATTTCCTGCCCTACCTGCGGCAGAACAAAAATTGATTTGGTAGGTCTTGCAAAGCAGGTTGAGGACAGACTCAGGGATTGTAAAAAGCCTATTAAGGTTGCGGTTATGGGCTGCATTGTAAATGGTCCGGGTGAAGCTAAGGAGGCTGATATCGGCATTGCAGGCGGTGACGGCAACGGTCTTATATTTAAAAAAGGCGAAATTTTAAGGAAAGTTGACGAAAAAGACTTGCTTGAAGAATTAATGAAAGAAATTGAGAAATTATAAATGGAAAGATTTTCAACATATTTTTCAAACTACATAGACAGTGATGTTCAGGGCTATATCGGAAACGGTGAGATTAATGCTCTTTCCATTTCAAGAAACAGCAGGACTGTCAATATCGGTGTTTTGTTTGACAGATTTATTAATTGTGCTGTTATTGAAAAGGCTGAAAAGCAGATTGCTTTGGCTATGGAGCTTAATAAGGTTATTATATCGCCGTCATTTCCCAAAAATGAGTTTTCATTGTCAAATATTGAAAATATACTTGAATATGTTAAACGTGATTATCCTATTGCCAACGGCTTTTTTGACGGGGCTGAGGCTGAGATTGAGGATAATGTATTGACTGTATTTCTGAAAAAAGGCGGCAAAGAGGTGCTTGAATCACAGAAGATTGATACTGCGATTGCCAAAGTTATTTATAATCTTTTTAAGGTTGATTATGACATCTCTCTGCTTGAGGTGCAGGCTTTTGATATTGAAAAGGCTGTAAAAGAGGCTGTTGCCGAAAAGCATAAGGAGCAGGAAAAAGAGCGTGAGGAAAAGGAAAAGAACGTTGTTCACGAAATCTGGGATGACCTGCCTATTTACAGAGATACCGTTAAAAAAATTTACGGCAAGGAGCTTAAGGAAAAGCCAAAGGCTATTGCCGATGTTTCAGCCGATGACGGTTATGTGACCATATGGGGTGATGTTTTCAATATTGAGGAGAGGGAAACCAAGCGCGGCGGAAGCAAGATTTTTAATTTTGACGTTACCGATTTCACCTCCTCAATCAGTGTTAAAATGTTTGAGGACAAGCGTGTTATTGACCCCCTTGCCGAAAAACTGAATGAATTTAAAACTGTTATAATAAGCGGTAATTATCAGTTTGACAGCTTTACTAATCAGTATGTTTTAAGACCATACTCCATTTCAGGTGTTACAAAGGCTGAAAAAACGGATAATGCTGAGGAAAAAAGGGTTGAACTGCATCTTCATACATCACTCAGTGAAATGGATGGTATAACTGCTCCCAAAACTCTTATAAGCCGTGCAATAAAATGGGGGCACAAAGCCATCGCCGTAACAGACCATGGTGTTGTACAGGCTTTACCTGAAGCGTATAACGCCGCAAAGGGTAAAATCAAGCTGATTCTCGGTATGGAGGGTTACCTTGTTGATGATGAAAAATATCCTGATTTTATGAATCTTAAGCTGAAGCAGTTTAAACGTCATCACATTATTCTGCTTGTAAAAGAGGATACCTCACTTGATGAAAGCATACCGAAGGAGGAAAGAAAATACGGCAGAAAAAATCTGTACGAGCTTATTTCCTCATCAAATGTAAAGACATATAAATCACGTCCGCTTATACCTAAAAGTATGCTGGCTGAAAAGCGTGACGGCTTAATTATCGGCTCTGCCTGTGAGCAGGGTGAAATTTATCAGGCAATTATTCACGGTGAAAGTGATGATAAGCTTCTTGAGCTTGCCGCTTTCTATGATTATCTTGAAATTCAGCCAAACGGCAATAATGCATTTATGATCAGATCCACAAAGGATATTTATGAGAATATCCGTTCTGATGAGGATTTAATCAATATTAATAAGAAAATTATTTCTCTTGCTGATACTTTGAATAAGCCTGTTGTTGCTACGGGTGATGTTCATTTCCTTGATGAAAAGGATGCTAAGTTCAGAGCTATCATTATGGCTTCAAAGGGCTTTGATGATGCCGACCAGCAGGCACCTCTTTATTTTAAAACCACGGAAGAAATGCTTGAGGATTTTGCATGGGCAGGGGACAGGGCAAGAGAGTTTGTTATTGATAACCCGAATAAGATTGCAGATTCTGTTATGGACAATATTCCGCCTATTCCGCCGGGAACCTTCCAGCCCCACATTGACGGCGCTAATGAGGAATTAACCGAAAAGTGCTGGAATATGGCTAAGGATTTATATGGCGACCCTGTGCCTGAATATGTTGCAAGCAGACTGCAGCGTGAGCTTGACTCAATTATAGGTCATGGCTTCGGTGTGCTTTATGTTATTGCAAAGCGTCTTGTTGAAGAAAGCGAGCGAAACGGCTATCTTGTTGGCTCACGTGGATCGGTAGGTTCATCGCTTGCCGCCCATTTCGGCGGAATATCAGAGGTTAATCCCCTTGCACCGCACTATTATTGTAAAAAGTGTAAGCACAGCGAATTTTTCCTTCACGGTGAATATGGCTCAGGCTTTGACCTGCCTGCTAAAAACTGCCCTGAGTGCGGTACTCCTATGAAGCGTGACGGTCACGAAATTCCGTTTGAAACCTTCCTTGGCTTTGACGGTGATAAAGAGCCTGATATCGATCTTAACTTTTCAGGTGAATATCAGTCACGCTCTCACAGATATACCGAGGAATTGTTCGGTAAGGAATATGTGTTTAAAGCAGGAACAATGGCAACCGTTGCTGATAAAACAGCATATGGCTATGTTATGAAATATCTTGACGAGCGTGGTCTTGCAGGAATTACTCCTAAGGCGGAAATCGGCAGACTTACAATAGGCTGCACAGGTATTAAAAGAACAACGGGTCAGCACCCGGGCGGAATGGTTGTTGTGCCTGATAAATATACTGTTGAGGATTTCACCCCTATTCAGTATCCGTCAAATGATGAAAAAAAGGGTACATACACGACCCACTTTGACTTTAAAAACTCACTTCACGATACACTGTTAAAGCTTGATGAGCTTGGACACGATAATCCGACTCTGTATAAATATCTTGAGGATTCAACAGGTATTCCTGTTATGGATGTTGATTTAAGTGACCCTAAGCTTTATCAGCTTATTACATCAACCGAGCCTATCGGTGTTTCGCCTGATGATATTGATTGCCCGACAGGCACACTTGCAATACCTGAAATGGGTACTCCCTTCGTTATCGGTATGCTTGTTGAAGCAAAGCCAAAAACCTTTGCGGATTTATTGCAGATTTCAGGTCTGTCGCATGGTACTGATGTATGGCTCGGTAATGCTCAGGAGCTTATTCATAATGGCATCTGTACAATTTCAAATGTTATAGGCTGCCGTGATGATATTATGACGCATCTTATTCACGTAGCAGAGGATTATGAAAGAAAAACAGGTAAGGAATCGCCTTTATCCAAAAAAGATTGTTTCAAGATTATGGAATATACCCGTAAGGGTAAGGCACCGAAGGAACTGCCGCCATATGAGGAGGCAATGAAAACAATCGGTGTTGAGCAGTGGTATATTGATTCATGCTACAAAATCAAGTATATGTTCCCCAAGGCACACGCTGCCGCCTATGTTATTGCGGCGCTCCGTCTTGCGTGGTACAAAATTCATCATCCTATCCATTTCTATTCGGCATATTTCACTGTCCGCGGCGGAGCGATAGATGCTGTTGCCGCTGTTGAGGGCAAAGCTGCAGTTAAGCGTAAAATGGAGGAAATCAAGCTAAAGGGAAATGACAAAACTGCCAAGGATGAAAGTACATATATCGTTTTGCAGATTGTTATTGAAATGCTTGCAAGGGGCATTGAGTTTCTGCCTGTTGATATTTATAAGTCAGATGCACGCGTTTATAGAATAGAGGACGGAAAAATTCGTCTGCCCTTCGGTGCAATTGACGGAATAGGCGAGAATGCTGCTAATTCAATTGCTGATGCAAAGAATGACGGTAATGGTGAATTTATGAGCTATGATGATTTAATGGCACGTGCAGGCATAGGCAGAAGTGTTGTTGATGCCTTAAAAGCAGCAGGTGCTCTTGGTGATATGCCTGAATCAAATCAGATTTCATTATTTTAATTAAATATTATACTTGACACGTTTGTGTTAATGTGGTAGCATATTAACACTCTACCATACTAAAGCGAATTTGTCAGGAGATAAAAATATGAAAAGATATTCCAGATTAACACCTCAGGGCAGCAGAGATCTGCTTTTCGAGGAATGTGATGACAGAAGAAGGGTTGAAAGTATCGTTTCAACCCTGTTTAAAGAAAAAAATTACAGAAAAGTTATGACTCCCACAATTGAATTTTTCGATGTGTTTGAGAGTGATAACCTTGGTATTGAGCCTGAGGAAATGTATAAGCTCAGTGATAATCAGGGAAGAACAACTGTTCTCAGACCAGATAACACAGCACCTATTGCAAGGCTTGTTGCAACACGTCTTACAAAAGAGGATCTGCCTGTAAGGCTTTATTATAATCAGAATGTTTACGTGCGCAATAAGCAGCTTGCAGGCAGGACAGATGAAATAGAGCAGAGCGGTATTGAGCTGATAGGCGACGGCAGTATGGATGCTGATATTGAGGTTATCTCAATGGCAAATGAAGCTCTCAAAAGAAATGAGGTCAACTCATATAAAATTGAGCTTTGTCACGCGGGATTTTTCAATACCATTCTTGACAGACTTAACGCTGATGCGTCACAAAAGGCTGATATATGCAGCTTTATTGAGGGCAAGAATTATTCTGCTCTCGGTGATTTGCTTGATAAAATCGGTGACAGCAGAGAGGCGCAGATTATCAAAAAGCTGCCAAGGCTTTTCGGCGGTGTTGATGTTATAGATGAGGCTAAGAAGCTTTATGATGACAGTGTGGTTAATCAGGCTCTTGATTACCTTAAAGCCATTTATGAAAGACTTTGCACTCTTGGCTTCGGTAATGATATTCTTATTGACTTAGGTCTTGTTAACCGCAGTAACTATTATACCGGCGTTATTTTCAGGGGCTATGCTCAGGGCAGCGGTGTAACGATTATTTCAGGCGGACGTTATGATAATTTAATCGGTGAATTCGGAATGGATGCGCCTGCTGTCGGTTTCGGTGTCAATGTAAATGCATTGTGTGATGTTATGCGTGAGGAAATCAATGTTGACCGCCCTCTGCGTATCGCGCTTACAAAGGGCAGACTTGAAAAGTCCTCTGTATCCCTGTTTAAAACTATGGGTCTTGATACCTCTGAGCTTGAAAGCAAGGGCAGAAGATTAATACTTCCTGTCGGTGATTATGAGGCAGTGCTTTCAAAAGCACCTGATGTAATAACATATGTTGAGCATGGTGTCTGTGACATCGGCGTTGTCGGTAAGGACACTATTGCCGAGCACGGAAATTCCTTTTATGAGGTTATTGACCTTGACATAGGCAAGTGCAGATTTGCTCTTGCCTGCCCTAAGGGTACAGATTTCTTTTCAGGCTACAAGCGTAAAACTGTTGCCAGCAAATACCCTAAGGTTGCAAAGGAATACTTTAAATCCAAGGGTATGGATGTTGATATTATCAAGATTGAGGGAAGTGTGGAGCTTGCTCCGCTTCTCGGTCTTGCAGACGGTATTGTTGATATAGTAGAAACAGGCTCAACTCTTAAGGAAAACGGTCTTGAGGTGGTTGATACCATTATGCCTATTTCTGCAAGAGTTATTGTAAATATGGCATCAATGAAGCTTCGTAAGGATGAAATTGAGCAGTTCCTGAATGATCTGGAGCTTGCATCAAAGGTGTAAGGAGAACTTGTATGAAGATTACAAAAGCAAACGGCAGGGCAGAATATGCACTTATAGAGAATTTAAAAAAGCGTTCAGGTGAGACAGACCCTAAGATAGTTGAAATTGTGACTAATATAATTAATGCTGTTAAAGAGCAGGGTGATGAGGCTGTTCGTGAATTTACAGTGCGCTTTGACGGTTCTGCTCCTAAAAAAACTGTTATTCAGAAAGAGGAGCTTGATTCATATCTTGATTTAGTTGACGATGATTTCAAGCAGGCTCTTATTAACGCCAAGGAAAATATATATAATTTCCATATGCGTCAGGCTCAGCAGTCGTGGCTGAGAACCGAAGAAAACGGCGTTATTATGGGTCAGCGTGTGCGCGGTTTGCACAGAGTAGGTATTTATGTGCCGGGCGGCACTGCTGCTTATCCGTCATCTGTTCTTATGAACGCAATTCCTGCAAAAATTGCAGGTGTTAAGGAAATAATTATGGTTACACCTCCCGGCAAGGACGGAAGCCCTAATCCTGATATTATGGCTGCGGCGGCTGTGGCAGGTGTTGACAGGGTATACCTTGTGGGCGGTGCACAGGCTGTTGCAGCACTTGCTTACGGAACTGAAAAAATACCTAAGGTTGACAAGATTGTCGGACCGGGCAATATTTTTGTTGCCACAGCTAAAAAGCTGCTTTACGGTGTTGTTGATATTGATATGGTTGCAGGTCCGTCTGAAATTCTGATTGTTGCTGATAAGACTGCAAAGCCTGCATTTCTTGCAGCAGATTTGATGAGTCAGGCAGAGCATGATAAGCTGGCATCCGCTATTCTTTTAACAACCTCAATGGATATCGCAAAAGCAACAGCAAGGGAAATTGACAGGCAGATTAAATTTCTTGAAAGACAGGAAATCATTGCTGAATCACTTGACAAATTCGGTGAAATCATAGTTTGTGAAAATCTTGATCAGGCTATTGATTTTGCTAATGAGCTTGCGCCTGAGCACCTTGAAATGTGTGTTGAAGAGCCGCTTAGATATATCGGCAGGCTTGATAATGCAGGCTCTGTATTTCTCGGTAACTTTTCACCTGAACCGCTCGGCGACTATTATGCAGGTCCAAATCACGTTCTGCCGACCAGCGGCACAGCAAGATTTTTTTCTCCGCTTTCAGTTGACAGCTTTATTAAAAAGAGCAGCTTTATTTACTATACTGAGGCTGAGCTTTCAAAGGCTAAGGACGATATAGTAAAGCTTGCTGATACAGAGGGATTGACGGCTCACGCTAACTCAATTAAGGTGAGATTTGAATGAGATTTGATAAGAAATCTTTAACATCATTAATAGTGATTTTTGCTGTTGTGCTGTCACTTGTTATGGTTAAGGTGCTGAATGGTGATGTTGCTGATAAGCCTGCTGATAATAAAGTACCTGCAAATGACGGCAGACTTACTGTACATTTTCTTGACGTGGGACAGGGTGACAGTGAGTTTATTGAACTGCCGAACGGTCAGTGTATGCTTATTGACGCATCTGTAAGCAGCTATGGCGATAAAATAACTCAAGCTATTCAAGGCTACGGATATTCTGAAATAGACTATCTTGTTGCAACACATCCGCACGCTGACCATATCGGCGGTATGAGTGATATAATTGAAAGCTTTGAAATCGGTGATATTTATATACCGAAGGCAGTTTCAACAAGCAAGACCTATGAAAATCTCTTAACGGTCATTTCTGACAAAGGGCTTGAAATTAATACTGCAAAAGCAGATAAAACGATTTATTCCGACAGTGAAATGCAGATAGATATTTTAGCGCCTGTCAGCGAAAGCTATGATGAAACAAATAATTATTCGGCAGTTGTAAAAATTACATATGGCAGTGATTCGTTCCTGTTTACAGGTGATGCTGAAGAGTATTCCGAAAACGAAATGCTTGATTACTGCTATGATAAACTCAGTGCCGATGTGCTTAAGGTGGGACATCACGGCAGCAGCTCATCGACAGGTGATGACTTTCTGAATGCTGTAAATCCGCAGTATGCTGTTATTTCCTGCGGTGTAGGTAATTCCTATGGTCATCCTCACAGTGAAACTATCAGCAGACTGAATGATATGGGAATTGATTATTACAGAACAGACATTAACGGCACTGTCACAATAAGCTGTGACGGTAACGGAACATTTAATACAGAGTGTGAAAATGAACTGGATAATTGACAGAATTGAAGATAATACGGCAGTTTGTGAGGCAGGGGATTGCTTTGTTGACATTCCGTTATCTGCTTTGCCTGACGGAGTAAAAGAGGGCGATGTTATTGCTCTGACTATCGACAAGGTGCAGACTGCTGAAAGAAAAAGAAAAATTAATAATATGATGAATAAGCTTTTTAAGGATTGAGGTGTCAGAATGAGAACTGCTGAAATTGTAAGAAATACTAAGGAAACACAGATTACCGTTGAGCTTAATCTTGACGGCGGTGACGTTGAAATCTCCACAGGTATTGGATTTTTTGACCATATGCTCACAGCCTTTGGTGTTCACGGCGACTTCGGTTTAAAGGTTAATGTCAAGGGTGATTTGGAGGTCGATACTCACCATACAGTTGAGGATACAGGCATAGCGCTTGGTATGGCTTTTAAGGAAGCACTTGGAAATATGGGCGGAATTGTGCGCTACGGTTCATTTTCCATTCCTATGGATGAGGCGCTTGCCGAATGTATTATTGATATTTCTAACAGACCCTTTCTTGTGTTCAAGGCATCGTTTGAGCAGGAGCTTTGCGGCGATTATGAAACCTGTGTGACGGAGGAATTTTTCAGAGCCTTTGCAATGAATGCCTGTGTTACACTTCATATCCGTGTGCCTTACGGTGCAAATGCTCACCATGAGATTGAAGCTATATTCAAGGCAGTGGCTCACGCTTTGAAAATTGCAGTGTCCAAAAATGATGATGGCTCTGTTTTATCTACAAAAGGAGTACTTTAATGATTATTTTTCCCGCTATTGATATTATTGACGGCAAGCCTGTAAGACTTTATAAGGGCGATTTTTCAACAGCTAAGCAGGTTGCAGGTGATGTGCTTGAAACGGCAGAGAGCTTTGTTAAGGCAGGTTGTCAGTGGATACATATGGTTGACCTTGACGGCTCACTTAAAAAAAAGCCGATGAACGCTGAAACTTTTATTTCCGTCGCAAATGAAACACCATTAAAGGTCGAACTCGGCGGCGGTATAAGAACTATGAACGACATTGATTTTTATATCAATAAAGGCATAAGCCGGATTATTTTAGGCTCTGTTGCTTTGAAAAAACCACAGCTTGTTGAAGATGCTGTCAAGGAATTTGGTGACGCCATTGCTGTCGGTATTGATGCAAAGCAGGGCTATGTTGCCACAGAGGGATGGGTTGAAGGCAGTGACGTTTATTTCACCGACCTTGCAAAAAGAATGGAGGCCGTCGGCGTTAAAACAATCATTTTTACCGATATCGGAAAGGACGGTACTCTTTCAGGTCCTAACATTGAACAGCTTGTTGAGATTGACAAGGCTGTTTCCTGCGATATTACTGCATCAGGCGGTGTTACAAGTATCAGTGATATTTTAGCGCTCAGAGATAAAAAGCTTTATGGTGCAATATGCGGAAAAAGTATTTATAAGGGCACTCTTGATTTGAGAGAGGCAGTGGAGGTCTGCAAATGATTGATGTTGAAAAATATTTTAAAAAATCAGATTTAATCCCTGCTGTTATACAGGAGGACTCGACAGGCGAGGTGCTTATGCTTGCCTATATGAACAGGGAGTCAATGCAGAAAACCCTTGAAACAGGACATACCTGGTTCTGGTCACGCTCAAGGCAGGAGCTGTGGAACAAGGGTGCAACCTCAGGTCACCTTCAGAAAATCGTTTCAATTTACGGTGACTGTGATGACGACACGCTTTTAATAAGAGTTATACAAACAGGTGCAGCCTGCCATACAGGCAGTCACTCTTGTTTTTTCAATAAAATTGAGGGAGAATTTTAATGGACTATATCAGAAATGACTATCAGACAATTCTTGACAGAAAGGATGCCAAAGAGGAAGGCTCTTACACCTGTTACCTTTTTGAAAAGGGAATTGATAAAATATTAAAGAAAATAGGTGAAGAGTCAACAGAAATGGTAATTGCTGCCAAAAACGGTGTTAAAGAGGAAACAGTCGGTGAAATCTGCGACCTTATTTACCATACCCTTGTTATGATGGTTGATCAGGGCATTACAATTGAGGATGTTGAGGAAGTGCTGAGAAAAAGGGCTGAAAAATCAGGCAATCTCAAGCAGTTTCATCAGGTGGATAAAAATTCATAATGGCACACAGTAAATGGATAGTTGCCGATGCTGATAAGGAAAAGGCATCGGCTCTCAGTGAAAAACTGAATATTGATCCTCTTATTGCCTTCTTGCTTGTGTCAAGAGGTATTGATGATGAGCTGAATGCTTCAGGATTTTTATATGGCTCTGATGCATATACCTCGCCATATTCATTAAAGGATATGGATAAGGCAGTTGAAAGAATTAACCGTGCGCTTGATAACAGTGAAAGAATATGTGTTTACGGTGACTATGACTGTGACGGTGTGACCTCAACAGCACTGCTTTTTTCACTGCTTGAAAGCCTTGGTGCAGATGTTATTTATTATATACCAAATCGTCTGACTGAGGGCTATGGTATGAATATGACTGCCATTGATAAAATCAGGGCACTCGGCACTGATTTGATTGTAACTGTTGATAATGGTATTTCAGCAATAAATGAGGCAGAATATATTTATGCACTCGGTATGGAGCTTGTTGTTACAGACCATCATCAGCTTGGTGGGGCTATGCCTAAGGCTGAAGCGGTGGTAAATCCGCACAGACCTGATAATGATTTGAAATTCAGGGATTTTGCAGGTGTAGGTGTTGCCTTTAAGCTTGCCTGTGCTTTATATGACGGCGAGGTTGATGAGCTTATTGAGCAGTATGCCGATTTAGTTGCAATTGGCACAATCGCTGATGTTGTGCCACTTAAGGATGAAAACAGAAGCCTTGTTAAAGCAGGGCTTGAGCTTATTAATTCAGATTCAAGAATAGGCATTGCGGCGCTGAAAAAAGCGGCAGGCAGTGACGATAATATAAGTGCTGTCAGTGTTGCATTTCAGCTCTGTCCCCGCATAAATGCGGCAGGCAGAATGGATGATGCAGCAAAGGCAGTTGAGCTTTTAATATGTGATGATTATGAGGAAGCACTGTTCAAAGCCTCTCAGCTTGATACTGAAAACGCTCACAGACATACTGTTGAATCAAATATTGTTGACAGCGTTTGTGAACAGATTGCAGAAAACCCGAGTCTTGCCGATGACAGAATTATTGTTGCAGCAGGTAAGAATTATCATTCGGGTGTTATAGGTATTGTTGCATCAAGTATAAGCGGTCTTTACGGCAAGCCGGTAATAATTTTCAGCATTGATGAGGAGGGCAGGGCAGTAGGCTCTGCAAGAAGTATAGAGGGTTTCAATATTTTTGATGCAATAAACAGATGTTCCGATTTGCTGACACACTTCGGCGGTCATCCGCTGGCGGCAGGCTTGGGCATAATGAGCGATGATATTGATTTGTTCAGAGAGCGTATTAATGAATATGCAGCAAAGAATTTTCCTGTTATGCCTGCAAAAACTTTGAATCTTGACTGCAAGCTGTCACCATTTTATCTCGACATTGATTTAGTGGATAATCTGACAGCACTTGAGCCCTATGGTGCAGATAACAGTCAGCCTGTATTCGGTCTTTTCAATATGGAGCTTGTGTCCGTTACGCCTATCGGTGACGGCAAGCATATAAGATTTGAGGTTGTAAAAAAGGGCAGAACCATTCGTGTTGTCAAGTTTCAGACAACAGCAGAAGACTTTCCTTATTCAGCAGGCGATCATATAGATATTGCCGTAAGGCTTTCAAAGAATTATTTTAAGGGAAAATATTATCTTTCGGTACAGGCGGCGGATGTGCGCAGAAATGGTATTGATGACGATAAATATTTTGCAGAAAAAGCAGATTATGAGCTTTTTAAGCTTGGCAATAAAAATAAAACTGACATTTATCCAAGCCGTGACGTATGCTCGGTGATATATAGATTTTTAAAGAAAAAGGGCGGTTACCAATACACTCTTGATGATTTGTACTTTGAACTCGGTCAGAGTGTTACATATGGTCAGCTTTGCTTTGCTCTTTGTGCATTTGAGGATGCGGGGCTTATTAACCGCGGCAGTACAATAGTTTTGAATAATCCGGGCGACAAGGTGGATCTTGAAAATACAAGAACCCTTGCAGAGCTGAAGGGAAGGATATAAGTGATAGAAACCGATAAGGAATATGATATGAATTATGACGATGGCTTTGCCTCCTTTTTTGAGGAAATAAAGGCATCTAAGCATTATGATACAGAAAAAATCGAAAAAGCATATAATCTTGCCTTCAGCGCTCATAAAAATCAAAGGCGCCGTTCAGGCGAGCCGTATATTATGCACCCTGTTGCAGTAGCGAAAATTCTTTTTAAGCTTGGTATGGACAATGAGTGTATTATAGGTGCGCTTCTTCACGATGTTGTTGAGGATACAGAATATAACCTTGATTACATTAAAGCTGAGTTTGGTGATGAGGTTGCACTGCTTGTTGACGGTGTTACAAAGCTTGGTCAGATTCCTCTTTCAAGCCGTGAAGAAGTTCAGGCTGAGAATATCCGCAAAATGTTCATTGCTATGAATGAGGATATCAGGGTAATTATCATCAAGCTTTGCGACAGGCTTCATAATATGAGAACTCTTGAGCATATGCCCCCCCACAAGCAGAGGGAAAAGAGCCTTGAAACTCTTGAAATATATGCTCCGATTGCCCATCGTCTTGGTATCAGACCTATTAAAGAAGAGCTTGAGGATCTGGCGATATTCTATCTTGACCCTATTGCCTATAAGGAAATAGAAAAAAATCTTTCTATGAAAAAGGAGCAGGGTGAAAAATTCCTTAATGAAATTACCCAAAGAATAAGTGACAAAATTACTCCTTCAATGGATAATGTCAAGATTGTGTCACGTGTTAAATCCGTTCACGGAATTTTCCGAAAGGTATATATCAAGGGTAAAAATTTTGAGCAGATTTTCGATATTTATGCAGTCAGAATTATAGTTGACTCATTGATTGACTGTTATAATGTTCTCGGCATTGTTCACGATATGTTCCAGCCTTTGCCGGGCAGATTCAAGGATTATATATCAATGCCAAAGCCGAATATGTATCAGTCGCTTCATACAACAGTGCTGACTAAATCGGGCGTGCCATTTGAAATACAGATTCGTACATGGGATATGCACCGTACTGCTGAGTTCGGTATTGCTGCCCACTGGAAGTATAAGCTCGGCAAGGGCGGCAAGGACGGTATTGATGACCGCCTTGAGTGGATTCACAGGATTATTGAAAATGATAATGAAAGCGATAATCCCGAAGAGCTTGTTTCAACAATCAAGGGCGATTTGTCTGCCGAAGAGGTATTTGTTATGACCCCTAAGGGTGATGTCAAATCACTGCCTAAGGGTGCAACTGTCATTGACTTTGCATATGCAATTCATTCTGCTGTCGGCAATAAAATGGTTGGCGCCAAGGTTAACGGAAGGATTGTTAATCTTGACTATAAGGTTAAAACAGGTGAAATTGTTGAAATTTTAACATCCAATCAGCAGGGCAAGGGTCCGTCGCGTGACTGGCTTAATATTGTTACAACAGGTGAATCACGAAGCAAAATCCGTGCATGGTTCAAAAAGGAAAAGCGTGACGAAAATATTGTTCAGGGTAAGACTGAGGTTGAGCGTGAGCTTAAGCGAAACTTTATTCGTCTTGAAGCAGGCGACTATGAAAAATTTGTTGCCAAAATTGCCGACAGACAGCATTTTGAGAATATAGACGACTTTTATGCTGCTGTAGGCTACGGCGGTATTCAGATGACAAGGCTTATGCCGGGTATTAAGGACGATTATAACCGTAACTGGAAGCCTAAGGACATTCAGCCGCCAAAGCCTGTTATAGCAAATGACTTTAAGGAGTCACAGAAAAGTACAAATGGTATTGTTGTTGAGGGCATTGACAACTGTCTTATTAAAATGGCTAAATGCTGCTCACCGATACCTGGTGAGGAAATTATAGGCTTTATTAACCGCGGCACAGGACTGACTATTCACAGACGTGACTGTGTAAATGTTCCTCTTGACCCTGCACTTTCACCTGAGCCTGCAAGGTGGGTTAATGCTCACTGGGACGGCAGTGTCAAGGTTGAGGCAAGGTCAACAATTGATGTTTATGCAATTGACCGTGACGGTGTTGTTCTTGATATAACTGCAAAAATGGCAGGGGCACATGTTAAAATTCATTCAATCAATGCCAGACCCATCAATGAGGGCAACTGCCTGACTACAATGACAATTTCAGTCAATTCAAGAGAGCATCTTGAAAGTGTTACAAAGCTGCTCAGAAAGATTGACGGTGTCTATCACATAGAGAGAAGCGGTAATATATGAAAGCTGTAATTCAAAGAGTAAAGCACGCGGGTGTTACAATTGATAATGTTAAGGTAAGCTCTGTTGATAAGGGTTTCCTTATTCTGCTCGGTGTTGAGCAGGGCGATACAAAGGCAGAGGCTGACAAGCTCGTAAAAAAAATACCCGTTCTCAGAATATTTGAGGACGAAAATGAAAAAATGAATTTATCCTGTCTTGATGTTGACGGCGAAATTCTTGTGGTGTCACAGTTTACACTTTGTGCAGACTGCTCCCACGGCAGACGTCCGAGCTTTACAAAATCGGCTCCTCCTGCCGAGGCTGAGATGCTTTATGAATATTTTGTTGATGAGCTGAAAGAGGCAGGGGTAAAAAAGGTTGATACAGGCAGATTCGGTGCTGATATGAAGGTGGATTTGCTTAATGACGGACCTGTTACAATTATTCTTGACAGTAAGGATTTGAAATAATGCTAAATGTTAAATGTGCCGTATTCGGCAGACTTGATAATAACTGCTATCTTATTACAGATGAAAAAAGCGGTGAAGCTGCTTTGATTGACTGTACTGAGGACAGTAAAAAAATGCGTGAATTTATAGGTGACGCTGATTTAAAATATATCCTTTTGACTCATGGTCATTTTGACCACATCGGTGGTGTTCAGGGTGTTAAGGAAATGACAGGTGCAAGATCTGTTATTTCTGAAGAGGATGCACCGATGCTTGAATCAGGCAAGCTGAGTCTTGCCGCTTTCTGCGGTGAACATCAGGTAAATTCGACAGCAGATATAACTGTTGCCGACGGTGATGTTATTACCCTTGGCGAAAGTAAAATAAAAGTTATGTTAACCTCAGGTCATACAAGGGGCGGTGTCTGCTATATCTGTGATGATAAGCTGTTTACAGGCGACACTCTGTTTTACTGCAGCTGCGGCAGGACTGATTTCCCCAGCGGCTCTGGTATTGAAATAATCGCAAGTCTTAAAAGGCTTGCTGATTTAGAAGGTGATTACATCGTTTATCCGGGTCACGACAGGCAGTCAACTCTTGATTTTGAAAGAAAAAATAATCCGTATATGAACAGGTGATAGTGTGAAAAATCACACTATCTTGATTGTATTGACCTCAAAATTTGCCTTTGGCATAATTTTGAGATGTCTGAATTCACATCACGCCTTGTACGGCTACAACAAGGATATATCGTGATTTTTAATTACTATTTGCAGCCGGAAAGGCTATGTGAATTTATATGATATTAAAGGTGATTAATCATCAGCTTCAGTTTGATATGAAGAATATCTGCACAGTTTTTTTCCCTTATGAGAAAATAAGGGATGACGGTGATGAGGATATTGTTGTTATAACTGAAAGGTGCGAAAATCTGCTTTCAGTAGACGCAAAAATCTACGATAAGCAGATGAAAAAAACACATATATTAACAGAGGGCGAGGATATGGCTGTTGCTATGTCCGTTTTGCTTTATTCTGTTTTAAGTGAGCTAATGGGATATGAGCCTCCCTGGGGGATTCTTTTCGGTGTAAGACCTGCTAAGCTTATGCACAGGCTTTGCGGTGAAATGGGTACTGAAAATGCAAAGCATTATTTTCTTAACAGCTTTCTTGCAAAAAAAGATAAAACGGCTTTAACCCTTGAGGTTATGAAGCACGAAAATGAGGTTATAGCTCTTTCAAAGAATAATTCATTTTCACTTTATGTTTCAATTCCGTTTTGCCCCACACGCTGTTCCTACTGCTCATTTGTTTCACATTCAATTGAACGTACGCAGAAGCTTATGACACCATATGTTGACCTGCTTTGCAGAGAGCTTGAGGAAATCGGCAGAATTGCAAAAAATCTTTCTTTAAGGCTTGAAACAATCTATTTCGGCGGCGGTACACCCACAACTCTTTGTTCTGATCTGCTGACAAAAATATTTAAAACAATTGAAAAAAGCTTTGATTTGTCCGTGCTTCGTGAATATACTGTTGAGGCAGGCAGACCCGATACTGTTACAGCGGACAAGCTGCTTGCCCTTAAGAAAGCCGGAGTTTCAAGAATAAGCATAAATCCTCAGAGCTTTAATGATGAGGTGCTTGAAGCAATAGGCAGACGTCACACATCGCAGCAGACTGTTGATGCTTATAATCTTGCACGTCAGCTTGGATTTGATAATATCAATATGGATTTTATTGCAGGTCTTCCAAAGGATAATATAGACTCCTTTAAAGCAAGCATTGACAAGGGTATAAAGCTTGGTGCAGAGTCAATTACCGTACATACCCTTGCACTGAAATCAGCAGCCTATATGGTTACCCGTGATATGACATTTGATTTGAGCGACAGACTCACAACTGCTGATATGGTCAACTATTCAAATGCTGTGCTGTCTGAAAACGGATATTATCCGTATTATATGTACAGGCAGTCAAAATCACTCGGCAATCTTGAAAATGTCGGATGGTGCAGACCGAATTATGACTGCCTTTATAATGTCTATATGATGGATGAAACACATTCTGTTTTTTCAGCAGGTGCAGGCGGTGTGACAAGACTGAAAAATCAGAAAAACGGTCATATTGAACGTATTTATAACTACAAATATCCATATGAATATATTGACAGCTTTGATGAAATTATCAAAAGAAAAATGGGCATATCTGCCTTTTATGGTGAATAAAAATTAATATGTCTGATTGTATTGCAAAATAATACACTTTGTAATATAATAAACAAAGAGGTGTTTGTTATGGCGTTTAGATTCGGAGATACAGAAATAAATATTAATAATCCTAAGCTTGAGGAAATGCTCAACAAAACAAGGGGTGTAGCAGAGAGTCTCGGCAAAAGAAGTGCTGAAGGAATTGAGCTTAGCAAGAAAAAAATTGAAGCTCTTGATGCAAAGGCAAAGCTTGCCAAGCTTTATGAAAAATTCGGCGAGCTGCAATACAGCGGTTACATTGGCGAAGAAACTGATGAGGCTCAGCTTGCAGGTGTTGCTGCAGAAATCTCTGCGGTTAAGGATAAGCTTGACATGCTCGATGCAGAGGTTGATGAGCTTAAAATAAAGCTTAGTTCGTCTGTTGCCGATATGGCACAGAAAACCCGTGAAGCTTTTCAGAAGGATGCTGATACTGAGTCTGCTGTTGAAACAGAGGTTGACGCTGAGGTTTTCGGTGAGGATTCTGAATAATACGGAAATATAATATAAAAGAAGTTTAAAGGCAGTGCTGTTATCACTGCCTTTATTATTTTTAACAGGATATATAAAGCCTTTTGTAAAAATAAAATTTTGGTGATTATATGTCAGTAAAAAAATCTTTAAAGCAAAGGTATTTGTCATCTGCCTTTATTCTTCTTTTGTCAACCATTGTAGTTAAGCTTATAAGCGCTTTTTATAAAATTCCGCTGACAGGCTTCATAGGTGCTGAGGGAAGGGGATATTTCTCAATTGCTTATAATCTCTGTATGCCTGTTCACGCACTGACAATGGGGGCTTTTCCGCTTGCTTTAACAAAGCTTGTCAGCAGCTATGAGGCTAAGGGAGATTATGAAAAAATACGTGCACTGCGTTTTGCCTCAAAGCGTCTGTTTTTAATAGTGGGCATTATAGGGCTGGCAGTTATGCTTATTTTTGCAAAGCCCTATGCTGAGCTTATATCATCTGCTCCTAAAAGTATATATACCATATTGGCACTGGCTCCGTCAGTGTTTTTCTGCTGTCTCGGTGCTTCACACCGCGGTTTTGCCGAGGGCTATCTTGATATGAAGCCTACTGCGGTAAGTCAGCTTATTGAGGCAGTGTTCAAGCTTGTGTTCGGTCTGCTTTTTGCCCGCTATTCAATGAGCTGGCTTTATGAGCAGTATATACTTAAAGGCACTGTGCTCGGTATGGCTGTTTCGGGAGAGCGTGAGGCTCTTTCTGCAATTTATCCCTTAACTTCGGCAGCAGCTATGCTTGGAGTTACCCTGGGCAGTATGGCTGCGTATATTTTTGTTATGATATATACTCAGTCAAAATACCCTGTATCACCTGTCGACAGACAGGATATCAAACTGGCGTATAATGAACTGCTGACATTCAGCACGGCGCTTATAGCTGCTACTGTTATTTCAAGTGTTTCAAATTTTATTGATACGTCAAGTATTCAGTATTGCCTTTCACTGTGTGATGCTGACAGACTTGCTGAATTGTACAATTACAGCGGTAATGATGTTTATACATATGTTTTCGGTATTTTTGCCACGGTTCTTGATTTTAAAAATTTGGTTCCTGCCATAGTAATGGTGCTTGGCGTCACTGCAGTGCCCGCTGTAAGCAATGCTTATGAAAACAGCAACGGAAAATTTTCCTCACTTATCACAAGCATTTTTAAATATGCTGTTATTCTGTCAGTAACAGGCGGTATTGTGCTGTCGGTATTCAGCGAAGAAATCCTCGGTATTTTTTACAGCAGCTCAAATTCAGACATTGTTGAAAACGGAAGCTATCTTCTGAAGGTTATGGGTATATTCATTCTGCCCTGTGCTCTTGCTACAGTAACGGTCTATACAACTCAGGCTCTCGGCTTTGCAAAATCCACAATACCTGCGTTCATTATTTCCTGTGTGCTGAGGCTTGCTGTGAATTTTATATTTATTCCCGATTCAGAATATAATGTTCTTGCAGCGGCAATATCAAATGCAGCAGGATTTTTGATTGTAGTGATTATGAATTTAATTACAATACGCAAAAAAACCAATGCAGGACTTTCATATTTTGAAATATTCATAAAGCCTGTGATTTGCGGAATAATTACATATGTTGCAGTAAGCTATATCAAAATGAATACCTTACTGACATTCCCGAAGCTGATTCTGATGCTTGCAGCATGCCCTGTAATATACCTGTTTTTGCTTGTAATAACATTCACAATAAAGCTGAAAAGCCGTGATTAGTGAAAGAAATTATAATATAAGTGTAAATTTTCCTTTAAATACTTGAAATTTCCTGCTGTTTATAGTATGATTGCCATAGACAAGTTAATCGAAAGTGAGTAAGTATTAATGGCAGTTGATTTTGAATTTAAAGAAAAATATGATGTCAATGATCTTTTAACTATTATTACTGCTCTGAGATCTCCGGGCGGTTGTCCTTGGGACAGGGCTCAGACCCATTCCTCAATAAAAAAGAATTTTATTGAAGAAACCTACGAGGTAATTGAGGCTATAAATAAAAACAGTGTCAACGGACTTCGTGAGGAGCTGGGCGATGTCCTGCTTCAGATTGTTCTTCATACCGAAATGGAAAGGGAACAGAATAATTTTGATTTTGATGACGTGTGCAATGATTTGTGTCAGAAGCTTGTTGTTCGTCATCCCCATGTTTTCGGTAAGGTAAATGCTGAAAATGAGGCAGAAGCACTTCTTAGCTGGGATAATGCAAAAGCAGAATCCAAGGGTGTAAAAAAGCAGAGTGAAACTATGGACAGCGTTCCCAGAGAATTGCCGGCTTTAATGCGTGCACAAAAGGTTCAGTCACGAGCTGCCAAGGCAGGCTTTGACTGGCGTGAAGCAGATGGTGCTTTCAGCAAACTGTCGGAGGAGATTAACGAGTTGCAATCAGCTATTGTTCAAGGTGATAAGGCTCATATTGCTGAGGAATTCGGTGATTTGCTGTTTTCCTGTGTGAATGTTTCAAGATTTATTGGTGCTGACAGTGAGGAATGCCTGACTGCTGCAACTGATAAATTTATAAGCCGTTTCAAGCTTGTTGAACAGCTTGCGGATGAAAAAGGCATTTTGATGAAAAACTCATCAATTGAAGAGCTTGATCTGCTTTGGGATAGAGCAAAAGAAATTATGGCTGAAAAAGCCAAAACGGAGGAATTTTAAATGAATAAAACAGAACTCGTTGCAGCAGTTGCTGCAAAGGCAGAACTTTCAAAGAAGGATGCAGAGGCTGCAGTAGCTGCAGTTTTTGATTCAGTAAAGGATGCTCTTGCTGATGGTGACAAGGTTGCTCTTGTTGGCTTCGGTACTTTTTCAATCAAAGAGCGTGCTGCTCGTACAGGCTTAAACCCACGCACAAAGGAAACAATCGAAATTCCTGCTGCTAAGGTTCCAACCTTCAAGGCTGGCTCAGCTCTTAAGGATGCAGTTAAATAATTTAACTTTATGAATCACAAAGGCATCGCTGTTAAGTGATGCCTTGATTTTTTGTGAGGTGAAGTCAATGAGATTAGACAAATATTTAAAGGTTTCACGCATTATTAAGCGAAGAACTGTTGCCAATGAAGCATGTGATGCCGGCAAGGTTGAGGTTAATGATAAAATTGCAAGGGCATCATATGATATTAAGGTCGGAGATATTATAAAAATATCTCTTGGCGCCAATGTAAGAAGCTATCGTGTGCTTGCGGTAAATGAGCACGCTTTAAAAGAAGATGCCCTGAAAATGTATGAGCAGTTATAATAAATGAGAAATCATCTGCATATTTTATAGCAGGTGATTTTTTTATGGATTTAACAGCACAGCATTCAATCAATCTTGATAACAGAGAAAATCTCAGTATAACAGGAGTTACCGATGTCGATGAATTTAATGAGCAGGAAATTCTGGTTATCTGCCAAAGTGATGAACTGACAATAAAGGGTGAGCTTCTTCATATTGAGGAGCTGAGTATTGATACAGGAAATCTGATTGTAAGCGGCAAAATCAATTCGCTCAGCTATAGTGAAAAGGTTTCAGGCAACTCTATAATAAAAAGGCTTTTTGGTGGCTGAGAATATTTTTTACGCTGTGCTTGCAGGCGGAGCATTGGGTTTGCTCTTTGATTTTCTGCGATTGCCCAGACTGATTTTTAATGACAAATTTTTCTTTGATTTTCTGTTCTGGATAATCAGTGCTTTTACTGTGTTCTGCTATCTTCTGATTTTTAACAGCGGAGGAATAAGAATGATTTATCTGTTTTTTATTCTTCTGGGATTTTTGCTTGTGACTTTCACGCTCGGCTATGCTACAAAACCAATTCATACGGCAATTGCCAAAAAGTTGAAAATATGGGCGAAAAGTTTAAAAAAAGTGTTGCAAAAGCTATATAATATATATTATAATAAAAAGGCGAATGTGAAGTCTTTTGTTAAAAAGAAGTTTAAGGGTGGTAAAAATGGTAAAGGAAGCAGGAAAGAAGAATAAATCATTTAAAGCATTTCTTTCAAGTAAAAAGAATATTCCGATGCTTATTGTTTCACTTGCTCTTGTTGTTGCATTTTTGTTTTTCGGTGTAACTATGGTTAATCAGAATGCCGACATCAGCCGCCTTGAAAGACAGCGTGATGAAATTGCCGTTAAGGTTGATGACCAGGTTGAAGCGAATAAGGAGCTTCAGGCAGTCCTTGATAATGAAAATAAGGATGAATACATAGAACAAAAGGCTCGCGAAAAAGGCTATGTTAAATCTAACGAAATCGTATTTTATGATATTTCTGCCGGTGAATAAAAAATAAAAGACCAAATCAAAAAGGTTTGGTCTTTTTTCTATTGAGGTGCAAAATGAGAGAGATTAATGCAAATGAAATCACTGCAGCCGTTAAGGAGCTTGTTATAAAGGCAAATAAAATTTTGCCTGATGATTTGGTTGACTGTATCGGCTGCTGTAAGAAAAATGAGAATAATGAAATTGCCGAATCAATACTCGGTGACCTTGAGCAGAATATTGACGCCGCTAAGGAGCTTGATATCCCTGTGTGTCAGGATACAGGGATGGCAGTTATCTTTGCAAATGTGGGACAGGATGTGCATATTGCAAACGGCTCCTTTGAAGATGCAGTCAATGAGGGCGTCAGACAGGGCTATGTTGACGGCTTGCTCAGAAAGTCGGTAGTTGCTGACCCTTTTAAAAACAGAGTAAATACAAACGATAATACTCCTGCAATTATTCATACAAGAATTGTTCCCGGTGATAAGCTTGAAATCATTGCTGCACCAAAGGGCTTCGGCAGTGAAAATATGAGCAGATTAAAAATGTTCACACCCTCTGCAAAGAGAGAGGATATTATTGATTTTATAGTTGAAAGTGTTAAAACAGCAGGCTCTAATCCTTGCCCTCCCGTGGTTATAGGAGTAGGTATCGGCGGTGATTTTGAATACAGTGCTGTCCTTGCAAAAAAAGCACTGTGCAGAAATGTTTCAGTCAGAAACAGTGACGGCTTTTATGCCGATATGGAGCTGGAACTTCTTGATAAAATCAATGCTCTTGATATAGGTCCGCAGGGCTTCGGAGGTAAAACAACCGCACTTTGCGTTAATATTGAAACCTATCCGACACATATTGCAGGCTTGCCTGTTGCAGTGAACGTCGGCTGTCACGTTACAAGACACGCAAGTAAAATTATTTAAAGGAAATTAATCTATGTATATTCAGATGGTTGCACCTTGTCTTTTAGGCTTGGAGGGCTTGGTCAGCGATGATTTAAAAAATATGGAGGCACAGAATGTCTGTGCTGAAAACGGCAGAGTATTTTTTGAAGGTGATTCAAATATTCTTGCACGTGCAAATATCAACAGCCGTTATGCTGAAAGAATTTTAATTGTTCTTGACAGATTCAGGGCTGTTACCTTTGAGGAGCTTTTTCAGGGTGTTAAAAATCTTCCGTGGTCGGAGTTTATCGGCTCGGCTGATACTTTCCCCGTTAAGGGCTACAGTATAAATTCGGCTCTGCATTCAGTTCCGGATTGTCAGAAGATAATTAAAAAAGCAGTTGTTGACTCTCTTAAAGCAGATTATAATGTGAGATGGTTTGAGGAAAGCGGACCTGTTCATCAGATTCAGTTTTCCATAATGAAGGATGAGGTCACAATAATGCTTGATACAACAGGCAGGGGACTTCATAAGCGCGGCTACAGACCTGAGAGCAATGACGCACCTATAAGGGAAACACTTGCGGCAGCAATGTGCAGTCTTTCAAGACTCAGACATTATCATACTCTTTACGACCCCTGCTGCGGCAGCGGTACAATACTGATTGAGGGTGCTATGCTTGCTCATAACATTGCTCCCGGTATCAATCGTAACTTTGAGTGCGACAGGTGGGGGCTGCTGCCTGAAAGTGCGTGGAAGCAGGAGCGTGAACGATGTCACGATATAATTAAAACCGATACTGATTTTACAGCCTTCGGCAGTGATATTGACTCAAAGGCGTTGGAGCTTACTATGATTAATGCCAAAAGAATTAAGGTTGATAAATATCTTAATCTTTCTGAAAAGGATATAAAATTCTTTAATCCCACTACTGAAAGGGGAACACTTATTACAAATCCGCCCTATGGCGAAAGAATGCTTGATATTAAGGAAGCAGAAAAAATTTATCGCATAATGGGTGAAAAGTTTGTGGCTAAGCGTGGCTGGTCATATGGTATTATTTCACCTGACGAGGACTTTGAAAAGGTCTTCGGCAGAAAGGCTGATAAAAGAAGAAAGCTTTATAACGGTATGATTAAATGCCAGTATTATATGTATTTTAAATAATCAGGAGATTTTGCTTTATGAATTATAAAGAAAAATATGAGCAGTGGCTTGGCTTTGCTGATGATAGTACAAAAGCAGAGCTTGAGGCGCTGACAGATGAAAAGGAAATTGAAGACAGATTCTATAAGGATTTGGCTTTCGGCACAGGCGGTCTTCGCGGTATTATGGGTGCAGGCTCAAATCGTATGAACAAATATACTGTCGGCAAAGCAACACTTGGTCTTGCAAGGTATCTGAAAAGTAAAAACAGCGGTGAGCTTTCTGTTGCAATTGCATATGATACACGTAATAATTCACAGTTTTTTGCTAAGACTGCAGCAGGTGTTTTTGCTTCTCAGGGAATTAAGGTGTTTATTTATGAAATGGTTGTTCCTGTTCCTGTTCTGTCTTTCACAACTCATTATCTGAATTGTACTGCAGGAGTTATGCTTACTGCGTCACATAACCCTAAGGAATATAACGGATATAAGGTTTATGACAGCAAGGGCTGTCAGTTCTGTACAGAGGATGCTAAAAATGCAATCGGCTTTATTAATGATATTACCGATTATTCATCAATTCCGTTTGCTGATGAAAGCGAGCTTATTACATATATAGGTGAAAACGAGCTTTCGGCATTTCTTGCAGAGGTTAAAAAGCAGTCCCTTTATGAAGAAAAAAGTGATTTGAAGATAGTCTATACTCCGCTTCACGGCACAGGAAATATTCCTGTCAGAAGAATGCTTGACGGTATGGATGTTACAATTGTCAAAGAGCAGGAGCTTCCTGACGGTAACTTTTCTACAGTACGCTCTCCTAATCCTGAAGAGAAGGATGCACTGACTCTTGCTATTGAAAAGGCTAAGGAAATCGGTGCTGACCTTGTTTTGGGTACGGACCCTGACTGCGACAGAGTCGGTGTTGCTGTTAAAAACGGCGATGATTATGTTCTGTTTACGGGTAATCAGACAGGCGCACTGCTTGTTAAATTTGTTCTAACTATGAAGAAGGACAGCCTCAGCGAAAAATCAACTCTTGTAAAAACAATTGTTACCTCAGAGCTTGGAGCAGACATCGGTAAAAAGTTCGGTCTTAACATTGAGGAAACTCTGACGGGCTTTAAATATATCGGTGATAAAATCAATAAGTATGAGGAAAGCGGCGAGAAGGAGTTTGTTATAGGCTATGAGGAAAGCTACGGCTATCTTGTAGGTACTCATGCAAGGGATAAGGATGCGGTTGTTTCATCTATGCTTATCTGTCAGATGGCTGCATGGTATAAGAATAATGGCAAAACTCTTGTTGACGGACTTAATGAAATATATGATGAATACGGCTATTATCTTGATTATCTTGACAGCTTTGTATTAAAGGGCAAGGATGGTGCTGAAAAAATTCAGTCTCTTATGACCTGTTTCAGAAATCAGGGCAAAGCACTCTTTGACGGCATTGATGAAATAATAGATTTTTCAGAGGGTATCCGTGATTTGCCAAAGGAAAATGTGCTTAAATATATATGGAATGACGGCTCCTGGATGGCAGTACGCCCATCAGGCACAGAGCCTAAAATAAAGGTATATTATTCAATTGTCGATCCTGTTAAGGATAACGCAAAGCTCAGGCTTGAAAATATAAGAAAAACGATTAAGGACATAATCAATGGCTGATATAGTTTTAAAGCCTGCCTCAATCGGTAGTATAAATCTTAAAAACAGGATAATCCGCTCAGCTACACACGATGGTCTTGCTGACGAAAACGGTGCACCGACAGAAAGTCTTATCAATAAATATGTTAACTTATCAAAAAATGAGGTGGGCTGTATCATTACAGGCTATGCTGCTGTCAGTGCAAACGGTATGTCACCTTATCCTAAAATGCTCAGGGCAGACAGTGACAGCCTGATTGACGGATACAAAAAGCTGACATCTGCCGTTCACGAATATAATACACCGATTATTTTTCAGCTTGCTCACTGCGGCAGACAGACATCATCAAAGGCAATCGGTATGCAGAAGGTTGCGCCTACTGCCATGCGTCATCTGTTATATCCTGACAAGGCAAAGCAGCTTAATGAAAAAGAAATTTATGATATAATATATGATTTTGTAAATGCTGCCAAAAGAGCAGAAAAGGCAGGCTTTGACGGTGTTCAGCTTCATTGCGGTCACGGCTATCTTCTGCACGATTTCTTATCGCCCTATGGCAATAAACGTACTGATAAATGGGGCGGTACTGTTGAAAACAGATGCAGAATTGTATGTGAGATTATAAGAAGAATTAAAGAGAAAACAAGCCTTCCTGTGTGGATAAAATTTTCTGCAACAGATAACCGCAGAGGCGGGATGAATATTGATGAAAGCGTCATAGCAGCAAAACTTTTTGAAAAAAGCGGCTGTGACTGCATTGAGGTATCCTGCGGAACGGTTGAGGACGGAATGAACACTATGCGAAGCCGTCTTATGCCTATGGAGGCTGTTTTTAAGTATAAAGAGCCTTGTGCATCTTTCCCGGAGGCATTAAGCAAAATAGCACTGGCAGGGGCTAAGCTTGTCAATCCTTTGATTAAGCAGCCTGCTCCCCTTGAAAATTTCAATGCTGACAGTGCAGAAAAAATTAAGTCGGCGGTGTCAATTCCTGTAATTGTTGTTGGCGGAATACACAGGCTTGATGATATGGAAAGTATTATAAAAAACGGTAAGGCAGATTTTGTTTCGATGTGCAGACCGTTTATCTGCGAGCCTAATCTGGTTAAAAAGTTTATTGACGGCAGGCAGACTGAGGCTAAGTGTGTTATGTGCAACTATTGCGGTCTTGTGATTGAAAAGGAAAGTACAAAGTGCCTTATGGGTAAAATAAAGGATTAACGGAGATTGCGTATGAATAAAATTCAGACTTATGTTGAAAATGTTTTACAGCCTAAGCTTCAGGGCGACGGCGGCTGGGTTGAATTTGTTTCTCTTGAGGGTAATGAGCTTACTCTGATTTTCAGGGGTGAATGCTCAAAATGTCTTATACTTCACCGCTGTACTGAGTGGATAGAGGAGCAGATAAAAAATGATTTGAATAAAGCTGTTAAGGTTACTGCAATTCGCAGAAAGCCTTATTTTCAGGATATGTAAGGGGGTGTGAAAGATGGCACACATTAAGGTAGTAAGGCGTTCAATGCGTCCTGAGGAGTGGACCGATTTGAGATTCGGCTGGCTCAAAAGATATATTTACGATAATAAGTGGGAGATTAAAAATCTTCAGATTCGTGATGCACGTCAGATAAGTGAAATGGAGTTTGATTATTACAGTGATGATTATCGCCCTCTTAATAAAGGCGATATGTATTTTACTCCTGACGGCACAGCCTTTATAAAGGCTGATGTTGATATTCCTGCTGAGCTTCAGGGTAAGGAGCTTTGGTTTTCACTGAAAACTGCCGCTGAAATCTGTGTTAAGGTCAACGGCAGATATGTAGGCGGTGTTGACCCTAACAGAGAGCGTATGCTCCTGTCACCTTATATAAATGACAAGGAAACTCTTCATTTTGATATGATGGGTTACAACCGCTCAAAGCCTGATGATGAGCGTAATCCCGAAAGTCTTTCGGTGCGCGGCTGCCGTCAGATTTTTGAGGGGGCTTATATCTGCACAGTTAATCACGCTGTTCAGGATTTAGTCTGGGATTTTGAGCTTTTGCTTGATGTTGCAAAAAGTGATTTGTTCAATGAGGATTACAGAAGCTTCCTTAACAAAGAGCTTAATAACGCCATGAATTTAATTGATTTTGACAGCGATGAGCTTGCAGGTGTTGAGGATTGTCAGAAGTATCTTAATGACGTTGTGTTTGCTAATGATAATTACAAGGGCTGCGGTGATGTTGCACTTATTGCACATTCACACCTTGACATTGCTTATTATTGGCGAAGAATACACGCTGTTCAGAAAAATTTAAGAACAGTTCTTATCCAGCTTCGTTTAATGGATAAATATCCTGATTTTAAATATACACATACTCAGCCCTATGTTTATGAAACTCTTGAAAAGTATTATCCTGATGTGTTTGAGGAGTTGAAGGAGAAGGTCGCAAAGGGTCAGTTTGAGCCTGTGGGTGCTATGTATGTTGAGCCTGACTGTAATGTTCCGAATGCAGAAAGCCTTATTCGTCAGTGCCTTTACGGTCAGCAGACCTACAAGCGTATGTTCGGAAAAACCGTTAACAATGCGTGGCTGCCCGATGTTTTCGGCAATAGCTGGATTTTACCGCAGATACTTAAAAAGAGCGGTGTTGAATATTTTGTTTCAAACAAAATGTCAACGTGGAATGATACTAACAGATTTCCTCATAATAACTTTATATGGCGCGGTATCGACGGCTCAGATGTTTTAGCCTGTGTTCCTCCCACTCATTTTATTACATGGAATATGCCTTCACAGATTCAGGAAAACTGGGAGGCTTATATCGACAAGGACAGCGGCGGACAGACAATGAATATGTTCGGCTATGGCGACGGCGGTTCAGGCTGTACCGAGGAAATGATTGAACTTATGCATCGTTTTGAAAAGCTGTCAGTTATGCCTAAGTGTGAGCATATGGGCGGTGCTGAATTTTTAGAGAAAAATCTGAAGGGCAATAATAATCTTGATGTCTGGGACGGTGAGCTTTATTTAGAAATGCACCGCGGCACCTTCACCACTAAATCCGAAATGAAGCGTGCAAACAGACAGCTTGAATATAAGCTGAGAACTGCTGAAATGCTTTCTGTTCTTCGTGGTGAGGATAATACTGCTGAAATTACTGATATTTATAAAAAGCTTTTAATCAATCAGTTCCACGATATTTTACCCGGTTCTCATATTCATCCTGTTTATGAGGATGCAATGGCTGATTATGACGATATCAATAAACGTCTTGACAGAATTATCGGCACAGGCACAAAGTATTTCAATACACTCAATTTTAAGCGTGACTTCCTGACCTTTGTACCTAACAAAAAGGGTACAGCAACACGATATGGCGTTAAGGGTAACTGGATTATTCCGAATATCCCTGCTCTTTCATCTGCATCACTCAGAGCAGTGAATTATAAGGAGCAGTGGATAACAGTGGGTGATACTGTTGAAACCGATTATTATTCAGTTAAATTCAACAGTGACGGCTCAATTGCCTCACTTTATGATAAGGAGCTTGACAGGCAGTGGGTTGACGGCGATTTCAATAAGCTTAAAATCTATACCGATAATCCGGGTAACTATGACGCATGGGATATTCTGCCTAACTATAAGGATAAGCAGATTGAAATTAAGGTTACTGAGCCATTGAGTCTGTGTGAACAGGACGGCGAAAGTGCAACCTTCAAAGCCGTTCTTTCAACTGAAAAATCAACATGGACAATGCTTATTCGTCTGTTCAGAAGAAGCAGGGGCATTGAAGTTGAAAATATTGTTGACTGGAACGAAAAGCATAGGCTTGCAAAGGCTGAATTTGCCTGCAATGTTCTGACAAGAAAGGCTCTTTGTGACACATCTGCAGGCTTTATTGAGCGTGATACTCATAAAAATACCACGTGGCAGCAGGCACGCTTTGAAACCTGTCATCACAAGTGGGCTGATCTTGCTGAAACTGACGGCGGTATTGCATTAATCAATGACGGCAAGTATGGCATAGGCTTTGATAATAACACTATGTCACTGTCGCTTCTCCGTGCAACAATAAGACCTGATGTAACAAGTGATATGGGTATTCATAATTTCTGCTATATGATTATGCCTCACAGTGAGGATGCAGTTAAAGCAGGTATTAATAATATTGCATATCAGTATAATGTTCCGCTTGTTAAGGCTGATGTTCAGTATGACGACAATGTGTTTGCTCCTCTTTATCTTCAGGCAATGAAGAGGACAGAGGACGGCAGTATGACTGTTATACGTCTTAGTGAGCAGGACGGCAAGCGAGGCAGAATTAAGCTTGATAAAAAGGTTAAGCTTCTCAATATGCTTGAAGATGTTGAGGGTGAAACAGATGTTATTGAATATAAGCCTTTTGAAATTATTACAATAGGGGTGGAATAATGACCGCGCAGCAAATTATAATAATAGTTGTTGTTTTGATTGTTCTCGGCGTTATAGTGTTTCCCCTGATAAACCGCCGTTCATTCAGAAATCTGCCTCCCGATCAGCAAATCAGAATACTGATGAAGGAGGCTAAGGGGCTGGCTTATTTCAAAAATGTATCAAAGGGCAGTACAGGTATTCTTTACTTTGTCAAGAATAAACGTAAAATACTTGTCTTCCCTTGGGTGCTCAGTGACGGAAAAATGCTCTGTACCCGAAAAAATCCTTTTGAACGCTGGGACTACCCCGAAGAAAAAGAGCTCATTAACGAAGATGAGCTGAAACAGCTCTCGGAAGCGCTTGAGAATTTTAACAGGAAAAATCCTGTTAAAATAGTTTTTAAATAAAATGTATTTACAGAGATTTCATTTTTTGAAATCTCTGTTTTTTAATGCAAAAATAGAAAAATTTATGAAAAATAATAAATAATTATTGACAAACGATAATTATTGAATATAATGGAAGTCAAAGGAGTGGTGTTTATGTATAAAAATAAATCAGTTGATGTTCTTAAAATAATCATTAAAATTTGTTATGTACTGCTTGCTGCTGTGGCGCTTGCTTTCGGGTTTATCACAACGGGAACAATTACATTAGACGGAGAATCCTTTATGCTTATAGATGAATTTGAAATCAGGCTTTTGTCTTTTCCTTTTTATGCTGTTGTGCCTGCAGGCTATGCCGCACTTGTCTGTATTGACAGACTTCTCACAAATATAAAAAAAGATTTGGTGTTTGAGTCTGATACATTAAAGTATCTTAACATAATAAGCTGTGCCTGCATTTATGCCGCTGTTGTCGGCATAGTGTCTGTCACTATCAGCCTGCTGACTGATGTTTATGATTTTCTTATAGTATTTTCCCTGCTCACACTCGGCGAGCTTTTTATGGCAATAGTATTGCAGGTGATAAGACAGGTTTTCAAAAAGGCAATTGATATAAAAGAAGAAAATGAACTGACAATATAGGAGGGCATATGGCAATTATAGTTAATCTTGATGTAATGCTTGCGAAAAGAAAAATGTCCTCTTTAGAGCTGGCTAATAAAATCGGAATTACGCAGGCAAATTTATCTATACTCAAAACGGGCAAGGCAAAGGCAATACGCTTTTCAACACTTGAAGCAATATGCAGGGAGCTTGATTGCCAGCCTGGTGACATTCTTGAATTTACAGAGGAGTAAATGCTATGGATAATGATAAGTATTTTTATAATCCTGCTCAGAGTACAGAAGCTGTAATACCTTCTTTACCGCAGATAAAAAAGGATAAAAAAGAAATTTTAAGCTTTACAAAAAAAGATAAATTATTTACCGGCTTGTACGGTGCTCTTAGCATTATAATGGTTGATTTTGTAATGTTTCACGGCTTTAATCTTGGATTCACAATCTCATTTGCGCTTATGTTCATAATTTCAACAGCTTATCTTTTTAATAAGCACAGCAAGCCTTCAATATTCTGCTTAATAAGCGGTGCTTTGTCAGTGGCAGGCTCAGTTACTTTCACACTCTATCACGATTATTTTGTTAATGCTGTTATGCTGTTTATTATAATGGGATTATTCACAATTTATTTGTGCGGTTTAAGCAATACATTTACTTATAAAGAAGGCAGTGCAAAAATATTGATTAATATGCTGGAGGGTGTATTTTTCAGCCCTGACTATTATGGTGATATCCGCAGAGCAGTTACCTCATCACATTCCAAAAGTAAGAATATAAAAAGCATCGTGCTCGGAATTGTTCTCTCAATACCTGTGCTTATTGTAATTGTTCCGCTGCTTGCAAGCAGTGACGCAGCTTTCAGCGGATTGCTTATAAAATCAATTGAAAATATCGGAATATATGCTGCTGAGCTTGTTGTGGCTGTCGCAGTGGCATGTTATATGATTCCTTATTTCATTGTAAAAAATAAAAGGCTTGCTGTAAGAGTGCCTAAACAGAATAGCTTTAAAGGTGTTATTTCATCATCATTGGTGTCAACATTTTTGAGTGTTATTTCTGTAACATATATTGTTTATCTTTTTTCTCAGCTCGCTTATTTCTTTTCTGCCTTTTCAGGATTTCTTCCTGACGGCTATGAATTTACCGAAAGTGAGTATGCAAGACGCGGATTTTTTGAAATGTTTGCAATCTGTGTTATAAATTTTGTTATTGTAACGCTTGCAGGCATATTGTCAAAGAAAAATGAAAAGGGTAAAACACCGATTTCGGTAAAGGCTCTTTCTTTATTTATTGTTCTTTTTTCAACCTTGCTGCTTGTTACCGCTATGTCAAAAATGAAGCTGAATATTGAAATATTCGGTTTAACAAAAAATCGAGTAATGGTTTCAATATTTATGGTTTTGATGATTGTGGCAATTGCATTTTTCATTATTCATATCTTTGTGCCAAAATTCGGATATATGCAGGGCGTTGTAATTTTATGCAGTGCAGTATTTATTTCACTTGTTTTTTGCAATATTGACGGCGGTATAGCAAAGTATAATACCGAAAAATACCTTTCAGGTGAGCTTGAAAGCGTTGATGTGAATTATCTTTATTCATTAAACGACGGTGCTTATCCTTATATTCTTGAGCTGGCGGAAAGTGAAGACCATCGTGTAACAAAAGAAGTAAAGCACTCTGTCGGAAGAATGCTTTATAACGATTATGCCGATTATTCAAACATTGATTTTGTCGATAATTACAAAACAGAGATCAAAATGAATAATATCAATGATTTTCGCGAGTTTAATATTTCAAGGAAAGAGTCTATAAAATCAGTTATTGATTATTATAACTCACTTGACAGTGACAGCAGAAAAAGCCTTGTTAATCAATATACCATTGACGAGGATGAAGATTATTGGTATGACAGTGCATACGATTCGTATTTCGGATATGACAATAACGGAAACTGTAATAAATACAGCTATAATGAAAACAGTGATTGCTATGAGTATATGGGTATAGTTGATGACCCTGAGCAGTGGCTGTAAAAATTAAATTATATTTCAAAATGCACTTGACAAATTCGGTCGGTTGTTATAGACTAAAAGTGTGGTTTATAACAATAGACCAAATTGGGAGGTGCATTTTTTATGGAATACAGACTTTGTGAAAGTGATTTCAGATTTATGTGTGTGGTGTGGGATAACGAGCCTATCAGCTCAGGCGAGCTTGTTAAGCTTTGCAGTGAAAGGCTTGGATGGAAAAAATCCACAACCTACACAACCTTGAAAAAGCTGTGCGAAAAAGGCTTTGCACAGAATGTTAATACTATTGTTTCATCACTTGTTGAAAAGGAAAAGGTGCAGTCCTATGCGAGTAATCATTTTATTGAAAGCTCCTTTGAAGGCTCATTGCCGAATTTTTTAGTGTCGTTTTTAGGCGGCAAAAAAATCAGCGGCAGTGAAGCAGAGGAGTTAAAAAGGCTTATTGACGAATATAAGGAGGGGTGATTATGACAGCTCTTTTTAATACAATTGTCAATATGAGTATAACAGGCTCAGTTGTAATTGCGGCAGTTATCATTATAAGATTTCTTTTTAAACGTCTGCCTAAAAAATACTCATATCTTCTTTGGAGTGTTGTGGCTTTCAGACTTTGTATTCCTGTTTCCGTTGAGTCAATTATCAGTCTGTTTCAGTTCAGAATGCTTCAGGCACAGCCTGATAGTGCTGCCTCTGACAGCGGAGTAATGACTTATGTTTTGATGCCTGAAAGTATATCTGTTCAGCCTCAGATATCTCAGCAGGTTCAGAATACTGCCGATATGCCTGCTGCAGCAGATTTCTGGCACAGGCTGACATTAGCCGATATTCTGACATATGCGTGGCTTGCAGGTGCTTTGTTGTTTGTTCTTTATGGCATTGCTTCTTATATCAGACTCAGCAAAAGGCTTTCATCCTCTGTAAAATATATTGATAATATATATCAGAACGACTCCATATTATCTCCGTTTATATTCGGAATTATCAGACCGAAAATATATATACCCTTTAATACAAAACCTGAATATTTGGGATATGTTATTTCACATGAAAAATATCATATCAGACGTCTTGATTATATTGTAAAGCTTTTTGCATATTTTCTTCTGGCAGTTCACTGGTTTAATCCGCTATGCTGGCTTGCCTTTTATCTTATGAACAAGGATATGGAAATGAGCTGCGACGAAAAAGTACTCGGTGACAGCTTAGATACTAAAAAGAATTATTCATACGCGCTGTTGTCCTTTGCGGCGGATAAAAAATTCCCGGCGCCAAGTCCGCTCTGCTTTGGCGAGGGGTCAGTTAAAAGCAGAATAAAAAATGTTCTTAGATTTAAAAAGCCGAAGACTGCTGTATCAGTAATTGCAGTGCTTCTTTGCGGATTTGTTCTCGTTTCCTGTGCGGCAAATCCGAAAACCGAGCCGAAAGCCTCAATCAGCAATGCAAATATTGATATTTCGTCAGATTATAAGGCTTATGCAGTTGGTGACTGCATCGGAGAATCAGGTTCTCTCAGTGCGATAATTGAATTGAACGGTTACGCTTATATTTCCGATAAAGATTTATTTATAAACCTCAGAGGGTCAAATGAATATTTCAATAATATTTATAAATCAGGATGGGCATCTGTTGGTGAAATATCAGCAGAATATTTTGAAAATGATGGAGTTATATTTGAAGTTGAATTACCTGATTTTAAAAATGCCAATGTGATTTATTACTATGATTCATTGTACTCATCAACAGCAAGCTATGCGGTTTATGTGTTTGATGATGTGCCGTATATGCTTGAATATGCTAAGAGATATTTCTTGCTCAGTTATGATGAGAATGAAAGTAAAAAACTCAGCAATGAAAATTATCTTTCATCACTTGTAGCACTTGACGACAGTCAGCGAAAATATATTGACAGCTTATTCAATACTCTTGAACATCCTGAAAATCCGCTTGCACAGGCATCATCAAATCCCGGTGATTATATTAATGAAAATGAAGAAATATATGAAACTCTTGTAAGCGGCGGTTGTTATACAATGCAGTATATTTTTGAAGAGTTTTCAAAAGGAAATCAGACAGGCTTAAAGGGTCATTTGATGAGAAGTGTTATGGATAGAATTATCGGCAGTGAAGCACTTAAGATGACTGCTGAAACAGGGCAGGAATACTTTGATGCATGGGCAGAACACGCAGTAAAAATATTTTCCGGCAGCAGTGCTGAGGATGTGGAATTTATGAAGTCAACAATGCCTTACAGCTATTGGTATTACACAAATTATCACACAGCAAACAGCTTTGATTAAGTAAAAAAGATAATACGTTATTGAAAAAAACAGCCTGAGAGCTAAAAAACTCTCAGGCTGTTTTTTCATTTTTAATTATTCGTTTTCTTCTGTCGCACGTTTTTCAACAATAAAGCTGTGCACCTTGTCGGCAAGCTCACCGTGTATTTTGAATTTTGCAGAGAATACGATAAATGAAATTATCATAAGAACGGGCGGTATTGCAAATGCAATTACTCCGATTGCAGTTTTTGTTGAGTCATTTACAGCACCTGTTGTAATCTGCTCATTATATCCCATAAGCTTTAATCCGCTGAACAGGATTATTGTCTGAATGGTATAAGCCATTTTCTGCAGAAAGCCCTTCATTGAAAAGGTGATTGACTCATTTCTTTCACCTGTTTTGTATTCGCCGTAGTCAACAATGTCTGCAAGGAAAATTGTCTGCGAAACAAACATTGATGCTATGCCGATTGATGCAAGAATGTAGCTGATGTCCATAGCTATGGTGATTTTCAGAATCGGACCGAACAAAAACATCAGTGCATAGCCGACAACAACCATTATTAATGAGAACTGATAAATACTTCTTTTGCTCATTTTCTTTGACAGAACAGGTATTACAAGCAGACCGAGTACAGAGCCGATCGCACCGATTGTTGCAAACAGGCTTTGTGCCTCAGGCTTACCAAGCACGTCTGTAAAATAATACACCGCCGTACCGCTTGTTAAATACCAGCCTGCGTTCGATACCATTGCAAATATTATAAAAACAACCAATTGGTCATTTTTTGCAATGACCTTAAACATTTTTTTGAATGAGAATTTTTCATTGCTACTGTAAACAACGTGCTTTTCTTTAGTGGAAAAAACACAGATTGACGAAAACAGAACAAGCAAACCTGCACAGATTATTGCCCATTTTGAAAATCCGCCTGCCGAATATCCCTTGTCAGTTGTCATACCGCTTGAAAGCATAGGCAGAATAATCGGTGTGGCTACCGTGATTATTCCCTGACCCAAGCCCGAAAAGGTTCTTGCAACCGTTGCAACAAGGCTTCTGTCGCCGGGATCTGTCGTAAAGCTCGGCACCATTGACCAGTAGGGGATGTCTGCCATTGTGTTTGTCATACCCCACAAAACATACATAACTGCTATATATATGTAAAGCTTTGTTCCGCTCATACCGAAGCTTGTAAATAACAGAGAAAGCACTACCGCATTTGATACTGCACCTATAACAATCCACGGTCTGTATTTACCCATTCTTGTTTTTGTATTATCGACAATTGTACCCATCATCGGGTCGTTGATACCATCCCATATTCTTGCAAGCGGCGTCAGCAAAAGCAAAAATCCCTCTTTAAGACCAAGAACACTTGATAAGTAGTAGGATAAATACGAATAGAATAATCCGTAGCTCAGATCAAGACCTATTGCACCCACGCCATAGCCGATTTTCTCGCGCCATGTTGATTTGTAATCTTCCATATTGCTCTCCTTAAATTTGATATAAAAATTATAACATATAACATTTAAATAAACAACAGTATGAAAAATCTAAAAATTACAATTTAGTTACAAATGTCTTAACTTTTAATTTGTCCTTGACAAACTTTATTTACCTAATTATAATGTAGTAGAGGAAGAAAATCCAATTAATTCCCACGGATTTCAATAAAATCCCAAAATAATTCCCACAAAATGATGAAAGGAGAGAAAGATATGCGTTTATTTGTCGGCACCCTTGACGGTTATAAGCTTGACTCTAAAGGTCGTCTTTCTATTCCTACAAAGTGGCGTGAAAGACTTGGCAAGGAGTTTTATATGGTAGCTGTTACAGTCAGGGGCTGTAAGTGTCTTACTCTTTATCCTGTTGAGCATTTTGAGGAAACCTATGAGTCAATGCAGATAGGTACCGAAAATCAGAAATATGATGCAACAACCTCTTTTCTTGATAATGCTGAGGAATCAACTCTTGATTCTCAGGGTCGCTTTACCGTCAATCAAAGACTTAAGGCTGCTGCTATGCTTGAGAATGCGTCAACAGTTGTGTTCAAGGGAAAAGGAAAGGTAATTGAAATCTGGAATACTGAGGAATACGATAAGATTTACAATACTTATGATCATTCACAGGGTATGTATGATTTGATGGACAAGCTGAAGGGTAATGAATAATATGGAGTTTGTTCATAAAAGCGTGCTCTTTGATGAATCTGTAAGGGCACTTAATTCAGATAACACAAAGATTATAGTTGACGGCACTGCCGGCGGAGGCGGTCATTCGGGTGAAATTGCGAAAACAGCAAAAATTCTTATTGCCATTGATCAGGACCCTGATGCAATTTCAGTTCTTAATGAAAGACTCGGCGGCAGACAAAATACAGCAATAGTTAATGATAATTTTTCAAATATAAAGTCAATTATAAAAAAACTTGGTATTGATAAAATCGACGGTCTGCTGCTTGACCTTGGTGTAAGCTCCTATCAGCTTGATAACGGTGAGCGCGGGTTTTCCTTTCATCAGGATGCACCGCTCGATATGCGTATGAGCAAAAGCGGAATGAGTGCAAGGGATGTTGTCAATAATTACAGTGAGCAGGAGCTTGCCGATATTATTTTCAAATATGGGGAAGAAAAGTTTTCACGCAGGATTGCCGCCAATATTGTTAAAGCAAGAGCACAAAAGCCTGTTGAAACAACCTTTGAGCTTGTCAATATTATAAAAGCATCAATGCCGCAGAAGGCGATGAGGGATTCTCATCCTGCAAGACGGACCTTTCAGGCAATAAGAATTGAGGTTAACGGCGAGCTTGATGTGCTGAAAAAAGCTCTTGATGATGCTTTTGACTGCCTGAATAAAAACGGCAGAATTGCAGTTATTACCTTCCATTCATTAGAGGACAGAATAGTTAAAGAAAAATTCAATGAATGGGCAAGGGGATGCACCTGCCCGAAAGAATTTCCCGTATGTGTATGCGGCAATAAGCCGAAGGGAAAGGCATTGAAAGCCGTAGCTCCGTCAGAGCAGGAGCTTGAGATTAATCCGAGAGCAAGGTCGTCAAGACTTAGAGTGTTTGAAAAATACTGACAGATATTAAAGAATTACAGAAAGAGGTGAGAAGATGACTAATTCAGGCGATTTCAGAAGATATTCATATCAATCCGACGCAGCGTATGCACTGAAGGCATTTGATGTCAGCAGGTCATCTGCCGCACCTGCATATGAACCGAGAAAACAGCGTGAAAGAGATTTAAAGGTAAGAAGCAATAATACAAGAAAAAGCAGGGCGCAGCTTGTTAAAGAGCAGAAAGCTGCTTTGATAAAATCTGTCTGCATAGCATTTGCAGCACTTGCCTTTCTGGGAATGTTTTTCGGTGTTCTGCATACATATGCAGTTAAAAATGAACTGACGCACGAGATTTCAAATCTGCAGACTGAGCTTGCAGTGGCTGAAAGTGAAAATACAAGAATAAACAGCGAGCTTAATTCACTGGTGTCAATGAGTATGATTGACAAATATGCAGTGGACAAGCTTGGTATGTCCAAGGTGCAGTCTAATCAGATAAGATATATTGACGTTTCTCAGTTTAAAGAGGAGCGTAAGGCGGCTGCGCTTATGCTTCTTGAGCAGACAGAAGCGAAGAACGAGAATAAGTAATATTATAAATATAAATTGCGTAAAATATTGAGGGTTAGAAAATATCTAACTCTCAAATAGTTTTTATTAAATAAGATAACAATTGCGGGGAGGAAAAGCTATGCGGATAAATACAGGCAAAAATATGCTGAAAAGATTGCTTATTTTAGTGGCTGTAATGATTTTTCTCCTGTCAACGAATGTTGCAAGAATTTTTTATCTGCAGATTGTAAGAGGCGAGGAGCTGTCACAAAAGGCAGAAAGTCAGCAGATGCGTGACAGTGAAATATCGGCAATGCGCGGAACAATATATGACAGTGAAGGCAATGTGCTTGCACAGTCAGCAACAGTCTGGAATATCTACATTGACCCGCTTGCCATTGTGCTTAAGCCTGCCGATGATGCAACAAAAGAGGAAATTGCAAAAAAAGAGCAGGAAACAGAGAAAAGAAGAAATCTGATTGTTGATAAATTCACAGAGCTTTTTGAATATGACGATAAGCAGAAAGAAGAGCTTATTGAAAAAACAAAGCAGGAAAGCCATTACGCTATTGTTGAGAAAAAGGTCGAAAATAATATCAAAGAAGAGATTTCAAAATTTATTTCCGAAAACGATCTCAACTGCATAGGAATGGAGCAGACAACAAAGAGGTATTATCCATACGGCTCAGTCGCATCGTCAGTAATAGGCTTTACGGGTGCAGATGATCAGGGACTTTCAGGGCTTGAAGCGTATTATGATGAGGACCTTACAGGAACAAACGGAAGAGTTATTACTGCCAAGGATGCTTATTCAAACAATATTGCAAGTGAATATGAAACTACTGTTGAGGCAACGGACGGTATGTCACTTGTTACAACGCTTAATCAGACAATTCAGTATTATCTTGAAAAGGGTCTGAGAGAAACTCTTGAGGAATATCAGGCAAAGGGTGCTTATGGTGTTGTTATGAACTGCAAAACTGGTGCTGTTTATGCAATGTCATCTCTTCCTGATTTTGACTGCAATGACCCTTATACACTGACTTATGACAAAAATATAAAAGAGATTGAGGAAATAACCGACAAAAAGAAAAAGGAAGAGGCAGAAAGTGCTGCCGTTCAGAATCAGTGGAGAAATTTCAATGTCAGTGATACATATGTGCCCGGTTCGGTTTTCAAAACATTTATTGCTTCCGCTGCACTTGAGGAGAATGTCGTTTCACTTAACACAACCTTTAACTGCACAGGTGCTATCAAGGTTGAAAATTATATTATGAAATGTCATTATCACCCCGGTCACGGGCATGAAACCTTTACACAGGGACTTGAAAATTCCTGTAACCCGTTCTTTATTACAGTCGGACAAAAGCTTGGTGTACATAACTATTTTAAATATTTTGATGCTTACGGTTTTACACAGACAACGGGTATTGACCTTCCCGGTGAAGCATCACCTCAGTACTATCAGGAAAATCAGTATGGTATTGTTGAGCTTTCATCCGCATCATTCGGTCAGACCAACTCACTTACACCTATTCAGGTTTGTACAGGTTTGTGTGCCGTTGCTAACGGCGGAAAACTGGTTACTCCTTATCTTGTGTCATCAATTGTTGATCAGGACGGAAAAACTGTAAAGAAAACTGAGCCTAAGGTGGTAAGACAGGTTATCAGTGAGGAAACCTCAAAAACCGTATGCGAAATGATGAAGTCGGTTGTTGATAACGGTACAGGTAAAAACGGTTATGTTGCAGGCTACAGAGTAGGCGGTAAAACAGGTACATCAACAAAGCTTGGTGAGTCAAAGGAAGGCGAGGGCGATAAGTATATTGTTTCCTTTGGTGCAATTGCTCCGAGTGATGACCCTGAGCTTGCTATGATTATTATTGTAGATGAGCCTAACCAGGATTTAGGCGGCGGTGCATTGTGTGCTCCTATTGCAGCACAGATTATTGAAGAATCAATGGGTGTGCTCGGAATAGAGCCGAAGTATGACGAGGATGAGATTAAAAATCTGTCAGGCTATACTCCGAATGTTACAGGTAAGTCGCTTGAAGAGGCTGAAAAGGAAATTAAAGAATATTCACTTAATTATACAGTTGTCGGCAAGGGTGATAAGGTTGTAAGACAGTGTCCTACCAGTGCTGACACCATACCTAACGGCGGTACAATTTATTTATATACTGACGAAAATAAACGTCAGACTGTTAAGGTGCCTGATTTCACAGGTCTGACTGTAAGCGAAGCAAAAAGCCTTGCTCAGAGCAGTAAAATTAATATTCAGATATCAGGCAATGATCTGACAAACGGCAATGTTATTGCGGCACGTCAGAGTGAGGAAAAGGATAAAGAGGTAGAGCAGGGAACTGTTATAACGGTATCCTTTAAGAGTACCGAATCGGTTCTTGACTGATAATAATCTGCAAATTAGCAAAGGGGATTAAAAATGAAACTGTCACAGATTTTAAAAGGTGTTAAGGTATTAAACACATATGAAGATGTTGAAGTGACTGATGTTACACAGGATTCAAGACTTGTTAAAGAGGGATTTCTGTTTGTGTGCGTTAAGGGCGCTGCATTTGACGGTCATTCATTTGCTGCAGAAATGCTTGAAAAAGGTGCAGCAGCAGTTGTGGTTGAACGTGACTTGGGTCTCGCAAAACAGATAATTGTCGAAAATTCAAGAGCCTGCTTTTCACCGATTTGTGCTAATTTTTACGGAAATCCTGCCGAAAAGCTTAAGCTTATCGGTTTAACGGGAACAAACGGAAAAACAACCACAACATTTCTTACAAAGCAGATACTTGAAAATGCAGGCAAAAAGGTTGGTCTTATCGGAACAGTTCAGAATATGATAGGCGATGAAATTTATCCTGCCAAGTATACTACTCCTGATCCTTATGAGCTTCAGAAGCTTTTCGCAATGATGGTTGAGGCTGAGTGTGAGTACTGTGTTATGGAGGTTTCATCACAGGCACTTGCACAGGGCAGAGTTAACGGTCTGCGTTTTGCAGTCGGTGCATTTACCAATCTGACACAGGACCATCTTGATTATCATAAAACGTGGGAAAATTATTTTAATTCAAAACGTATTCTTTTTGAAAACAGTGATATAGCTGTTACAAATGCTGATGATGAAAACGGACTTAAAATTGTCGAAGGACTTGATTTTAATAAGCTTGTTACTTATGCTGTTAATACTAATAATGCAAGCTATATAGCTAAAAATGTCAGCTTTAAAGCAAGCGGTGTTGAATATGAGCTTGTTGGCAGTACAATAGGCAGGTGCTATTGTCCTATTCCGGGAAGATTTTCGGTTTACAATTCACTTTGTGCAGCAGCAATAGCTCTTGCACTTGGTATTGAATTTGAGCAGGTGCTCATGGCAATAAGAAAGTCAAACGGTGTCAAGGGCAGAATTGAGGTTGTACCCTGCGACAGGGATTTTACAATAATCATTGACTATGCTCATTCACCTGACGGACTTGAAAATATAATTACATCACTTCAGGAAATTGCCAAAGGCAGAGTAGTGACAGTATTCGGCTGCGGCGGTGACAGAGATAAAACCAAAAGACCTAAGATGGGAAAAATTGCCGCAGAGCTTTCCGATTTCTGTGTTGTAACATCAGATAATCCGAGAAGTGAGAATCCGGGTGAAATTATTAAAGATATTCTTGAGGGTATGAAGGGTATCGACACTCCTTATGAGGTTGTTGAGCAAAGACGTGATGCAATAAAGTACGCTATTGAAAATGCGCAGAAGGACGACATTATTCTTCTTGCAGGTAAGGGTCACGAAACCTATCAGATTCTGCCGACAGGCACAATACATTTTGACGAAAGAGAAGTAGTTGCCGAAATTCTCGGTACAGTTGATTGATATGGAAAAAATCACTTTAAAGGAAATTGCATATGCTCTCCGTGCAGAGGCTGTTGGTGAAGCAGACATAACTGACATCTGTATTGACACACGAAAGATTACTGAGGGATGTTTGTTTATTTGTATCAGAGGTGAACGCTTTGATGCTCACGGTTTTGCGGCTGAAGCGGCAGAAAAGGGTGCCTCAGCCTTAATGGTTGACCACAGACTTAATGTGGATATTCCGCAGGTTATTGTTGATGACACAAGCACCGCAATGCTTCGCCTGAGCAACTGGTACCGCAGAAAATTTGTGCTGCCTGTTGTGGGCTTAACAGGCTCAGTAGGCAAAACAACTACTAAGGAATTTATTGCTCTTGTGCTGGGGGCTAAGTATAAAACGCTTAAAACACAAGGTAATCTGAATAATGAAATCGGTGTGCCTCAAATGCTGTTTCGTCTTGATTATTCAACAGAGGCGGCGGTTATTGAAATGGGTATGAACCATTTCGGTGAAATAGAAAATCTTTCAAACGCAGTTGAGCCTACAATAGCTCTTATTACAAATATCGGTGTTTCACATATCGAAAATCTCGGCTCACGTGAGGGCATACTTAAAGCAAAGACTGAAATACTCAGCGGTATGCATTACGGATATCCTCTTATTCTGAACGGCGATGACGATATGCTCAGCACTGTTGATTTGGATGATAAATATCCTATAATCAGATATGCTGTCAGGAATACCGAAAATGCAGAATTTATAGCTGAGGACATTACTGAAAATGACGGAAAAACAACCTTTGTTGTTTCATTCCTCGGCAATACATTTAAACAAAAAATAACTATTCCTACAATCGGAATACACAATGTGTATAATGCTTTGGCTGCATTTACTGTGGGATATGTTTGTAAGGTTGACTATCAGGCGGCGGCTGATGCACTTGGTGCTTATGTGCCTGAGGGAATGCGTCAGAAAAGCGTAACCTTTAACGGAATAACCTGTATTGAGGATTGCTACAATGCAAGCCCTGATTCTATGAGAGCTGCTGTCACTACTCTTGCTGATACTGAGGGTAAAAGAAAAATTGCTGTTCTTGCCGATATGCTGGAGCTTGGTGACTATTCAAAGCAGGCGCATACGTCAGTCGGTGAAATGGTTGCTCAGAATAAAATTGATTATCTTTTTGCTTATGGAGAAATGTCATCATACATCGTTGAGAAAGCAAAAGAAATGGGTATGAAAAATGCCTTTCACTTTAACAGTAAGGATGAGCTTTGCGAAAAGCTGATACCTGTTATCGAAAAAGGTGATGCAATTGTGTTTAAAGCGTCAAGAGGAATGAAGCTCGAGGACGTTATAAATAAAGTATATGAGGTAAAAAAGAATGATTAGTACTATCATAAGTGTTGTTATTGCGTTTGGAATTACCGCAGGTCTTGGTTTTATTATTATTCCATGGCTTAGAAAGCTGAAGTTTGGACAGACTATTTTAGAGATCGGACCTTCATGGCATAAGGCAAAGCAGGGCACACCTAATATGGGCGGTCTGATGTTCATAATCGGTATTATTGTTTCATTTGCCGTTACAATGCTTGTAACAGCCTTTGCACTGAAAACTGATGTTGAAACTGCTGATATTATGAATGCGCAGACGCACAGGGATTTGGTGCTTTTAATCAGCGGAATTGTTCTTGCACTCGGCTTTGGCATTGTCGGTTTTACTGATGATTTTATTAAGATAAAGATGAAAAGAAATGAGGGTCTGACCGCAAAGCAGAAAACGCTCGGTCAGCTCATTATGACATTCGGATTCATTCTTACTCTGTGGCTTTCACACAATACAAGCTGGAACATTCCGTTTATCGGAACAGTTAATTTTGAAAAAAATATTTTTACGGCAATTATTTTCTGGGTACTTTCATTTTTTATCGTTTACGGATGTGTAAATTCAGTTAATCTTACCGACGGTATTGACGGTCTTTGTTCATCTGTTACAGTTACAGTTGCCGTTTCATTCATTGTTATAGGTCAGTGGATGGAGTTTGCAGGACTTAAAATATTTGCCGGTGCACTTCTCGGCGGTGTGCTTGGCTTTTTATGCTGGAACTGGAATCCTGCAAAAACCTTTATGGGTGATACCGGCTCACTGTTTTTAGGCGGTATGGTTGTTGCTCTGGGCTACCTTTGCAAGTGTCCGCTTATTCTTCTTCCCATAGGTATTGTTTATGTTTGTGAAACAATGAGTGATATTATTCAGATAGGTTACTTCAAAATCACTCACGGCAAGCGTGTATTTAAAATGGCACCTATTCATCATCATTTTGAAATGTGCGGTTGGAAGGAAAAGAAAATATGTATTGTCTTTTCAATTGTTAATGCAATAGGATGTGCAGCAGGCTTGCTTATTTTATACTTTGGTGTTTTTAACAGATAAAAATTATTGAAAGGAGCATAGTATGCCTGAAAGAGCAGCTCACAGCGGTGAGCAGAAAATAATAAAAGCAAAAAACAGAACAGGCATTTCCAAAGATCATTTTTTTGTAACGGGCAGTATTGATATTCCGTTTCTGGCATTGACCATTGCACTGCTTACAATAGGACTGATTATGCTTTTTTCTGCATCATATCCATTAGCTTATTACAGATATAATCACGATTCATATCATTTTTTCACAAGACAGTTTGTTTTTGCTGTTGTCGGTCTTATAGCAATGGCTATTATGTCAAAAATAAATTATAAGTGGCTTAAGGTTGTTGTTATTCCTCTTTTAGCTGTAACAATTCTGTTGCTGATAGTGGTGCTTTTTTACCACACAAATGTAGGCGGTGCCGACGAAAGTGACTTTAAACGTTGGATTAAGCTTCCGGGTGGTCTTACCTTTCAGCCCTCCGACCTTGCCAAATTTACAATTATATTGGTTTTTGCCTCGTATATAAGCGATTATTACGGCAAAATGAAAAACTTTAAATACGGCATAATGTATCCGCTCGGCATAATAGTGGTTTTCTGTGGTCTGATTTTTCTTGAGCATCATATGTCCTGTACCATTTTAATGTTTCTTATCGGTGCAACAATGATGTGGGTGGGAGGCAGCGACTGGAAGCTGTTTGCATTCGGCTTAGCCGTGCTGGTGCTCGTTGTATTTGTAGTAATCACAATGCCTGATATGCTTGAGAATTATGCGGGCGACAGAGTTAAGGCTTGGCTTGATAAGGATTTTGAGCCGAGGGGAGCACGCTGGCAGACAAATAATTCACTTTATGCAATCGGCTCAGGCGGTCTTTTCGGTGTCGGTCTCGGCAATTCAAAGCAGAAATATCTTTATGTTTCCGAGCCGCAGAATGACTTTATTTTTTCAATTGTGTGTGAGGAGCTTGGCTTTATAGGCGCAGCGCTGGTTATCATTCTGTTTGCTGCACTTGTTATAAGAGGCTTTGTTATTGCCTCACGCTGCCACGACAGATTCGGGGCACTGCTGGTAATAGGTATTGTTGCTCAGATCGGTATTCAGGTCGGACTTAATATCTTGGTTGTAACCGATACACTGCCGAATACGGGTATAGCATTGCCGTTCTTCTCCTACGGAGGAACTTCAATATTAATGCTATTGTTCCAGACAGGTGTTATTCTTTCCGTATCAAGAAAGGCTAATCAAAAGAAAGTTTAATTCAGGTGATAAAATGAGAATATTATTTGCCACAGGCGGCACTGCAGGTCATATAAATCCTGCACTTGCCGTAGCATCATATATCAGAGAAACACAAAAAAATTCTGAAATTCTGTTTGTAGGTACAAGTGATCATATGGAGTCAAGACTTGTCCCTAATGCAGGATTTGATTTTAAAACAATTGATATATCAGGCTTTAAGCGTTCATTCGCGCCTGAAGCAATTGTTCATAATGTTAAAACTGTTGCCCGTCTTGTCAAATCATCAGGTGAAAGCAAAAAAATAATTAAGGAATTTGATCCTGATGTTGTTGTGGGATTTGGCGGTTATGTTTCAGGTCCTGTTCTTCAGAGTGCTGTTAAAATGGGAATACCAACCTGTATTCACGAGCAGAATGCTTTCCCGGGAATAACAAATAAAACTCTTGCCAAAGAGGTTGACCGTGTTATGCTGACTGTAGAGGATGCCAAAAAGCATCTTGAACCGAAAAATGATGTTGCCGTTACAGGACTTCCCGTACGCGGTGAGCTTTTGAAAGCCGACCGTGACCTTGCAAGGGCACAGCTTGGAATACCTGATGATAAATATTTAATTCTCTCCTTTGGCGGATCTCTCGGTGCAAAACCGCTGAATGAAGCAATGTACAATATTCTTCTTTCAAGTGCCGAAAGCGGAAAATACTGTCATATTCATTCAGTCGGTACAAATGGTTCAGAGTATCTTGAAAAATTTGAAAAAGAAGGCTTTAATGGCGGCAGAAAAGGTACAGTTGACGTAAGGCAGTACATAGATAATATGGATGTCTGTATGGCTGCCGCTGACTTGGTAATTGGCAGAGCAGGTGCTTCATCACTTTCTGAAATAGAGGCGCTCGGCAAGGCTTCCATACTTATTCCGTCGCCATACGTTGCTGAAAATCATCAGTATCATAACGCAATGGCTCTTGTTAACAGACAGGCTGGCTTTATCCTTGAGGAAAAGGATTTAACCTCAGAAAAGCTTAGTGAGATGATTGACAGTCTTTTAAGCGACAGAGCAAAGCTCAGTGCCGTTGAAAAAAATGCAAAAGCAATGTCAATAACTGATTCAAGAGAGCGTATTGCATCAATAATTCTTTCACTCATAAAATAAAAAATTCACCTTTGCAGGTATAAAACATAGTATGTTTTATAAAACTCTTGCAGAGGTGATTCAATGGATGTTTTTAAAATTAACGGTAAAAACACATTGAAGGGGGAGGTAACTCTCCATGGTGCCAAAAACTCGGCGCTTCCGATTCTGGCGGCAACCCTTCTTGTTAAAGGTGTTACGGTAATACATAATTGTCCTGATTTAAGTGATGTTCGTGAAACACTCGGAATACTTGAAAGCTTCGGCTGCCGAACAGAGCAGAGCGAAAACACGGTTATTGTTGATGCTTCCGCTGTTTCAGGGAGCCGTATAGACGAGCGTGTTATGCGGCTTATGCGTTCATCAATTCTGTTTTTAGGTGCGCTGCTTGCAAGAAATAACAGTGCATCAATCTATCTTCCCGGCGGCTGTGATATCGGCTCAAGACCTATTGACCTTCACATTAAATCGCTGAGAGCACTCGGTGCGGAAATAACAGAGAATGGTTCGTCAATAAACTGCACCTGCAGAGGAATGACAGGTGCTAAAATTATTTTGCCTTTTCCAAGTGTCGGTGCTACCGAAAATATAATTATTGCCTCGGCAATTTCAAAAGGCAGAACAACAATTGTAAATGCCGCACGTGAGCCTGAAATATGTGATTTGGCACAATTTCTTAATAGCTGCGGTGCAAGAATTTACGGCGCGGGAGAGGGTACTGTAGAAATTGAAGGTGTATCAGAGCTTCATCCTGCTGAGCACAGAATTATTCCCGACAGAATACTTGCATCAACATATATGAGTGCCTGTGCAATTACAGGCGGCAGCATAACAATTCACGATATTAAAGCAAGTGCGTTAACACCCGTTTTTCCTGTATTCAATGAAATGGGATGCAGGCTTTATCTCAGAGATGACTGTCTTGAAATTTCAGCTCCTAACAGATTAAAGCGTGTTAAAATGATAAAAACAATGCCCTATCCGGGCTTTCCGACAGATTCTCAGTCGCCTGTTGCAGCGGCTTTGGCTGTTGCAAAGGGTACATCGGTAATAAAAGAAAATATTTTTGAAAACAGATTTAGGTATATAAGCGAGCTTAATCGTTTTGGCTGTGATATTGATATCAATGACAGAATGGCTGTCATTAACGGTGTAAAAAATCTTAAGTGTGCAAATGTATATGCTACAGATTTAAGAGGCGGTGCTGCGCTTGTTGTTGCTGCATTAAGGGCAGAGGGAGAGTCTACAATCAGTAATCTTGAGCATATAGACAGAGGCTATGAAAGTCTTGAAAAGAATCTGGCGCTTTTAGGTGCAGACATAAAGAGGATTAAAAATGAAGAAGAAGGAAAAGCCTGACAAGAGAATACAGAATAATACGAATCTTGGAGATTTGGGCTTGGAGCCGCCTAAAATCTATCGTGATTCACAAAAGAAAAAAACTGTATCAGATGGAAAAAATAAAAGAAAAAAACAGCTAAGCAGAAATGAAAAGAGGCAGAAGGACACAAAAAAGCGAAAAAAAAGAAACAAATTAAGAAAATTTTTGCTTTGGCTTTTAGCAGTTATTGTTATTGCAGCAGTAGGTGTTGTGCTTTCTCTGACTGCATTTTTCGGTATTGAGAATATAACCGTTACAGGAAATTCACGTTACACTGAAGAAGAAATACTGAATCAGTGTTCCATAAGTAATGGCGAAAATCTTTTTCTCGCCGATACAAAAGGTGCTGCCGATATGCTGGAGCTTAATCTCCCTTATATATATACTGCTGAAATCAAAAGAAAATTACCATCAACTATTGAACTTGTAATTACAGAGGCTGAACCTTCTTATTACATAAAAAATAAAGATAAAACATTTATTTTGCTTGACGATAATTTTAAGGTGCTTGAAACAGAGGCGGAAAAGGGAAGCGGTATCGCAGTAAAAAAAGCAAAGGTCACAGAAGCCTTTCCAGGAAGACATATAACCTTTGAGAATGAAGATACTGCTGAGTGTCTTAAAAAGCTTTCACAAGCAGTTAAGGACAATGATTTTGATGAAATAACTGCTGTATACAGCAACAGCATAAGCGATAATTATGTAGTTTATGACAACAGAATTGAGTTTAAACTCGGAAACTGTGATAACCTTGAGCAGAAGATATATCAGGGCTTGGCTTCCTGCAAACAGCTTAACGAGAGCAATCCGAATGCCAAGGGTGTAATGACAATCAAAGGCGGCAAGCAAATATACTTTACAGAGAAATAAGCGTAAAGTAATCAGCTTGTCGGAAAATGTAGTGAAAATTCACATTTGTGCAAGTTGTACAAACTACAGAAAAAATAATTAGATAAACTTTGTCAAAATTCTTGAGAAATATTCAAAAAAAGTATTGCAAATTAATTACAAAACTGTTACAATGTGATATGTAACAAATCGAAAGCGATTTAAGATAAAAAATACATAAGGAGATTTAAAATATGGGTCGTTATGAAATTGATACTGATGATTCAAAGGTAGTACAGATTAAAGTTGTCGGCGTTGGCGGCGGCGGCGGAAATGCCGTTAACCGTATGGTTCATTGTAATATTCAGGATGTTGAATTTGTGGCAGTTAATTCAGATAAGCCTGCTCTCGCAAAATCAACAGCAACACATAAAATTCTTATCGGTGAAAAGGTAACAAAGGGTATGGGTGCAGGTGCTAAGCCTGAAATCGGTGCCCGTGCTGCAGAGGAAAGCAAGGAAGCTTTAACAGATATTCTTACAGGTGCCGATATGGTATTTATTACCGCAGGTATGGGCGGCGGAACAGGTACAGGTGCTGCACCTTACGTTGCAAAAATTGCTAAGGATATGGGTATCCTTACCGTTGGTGTTGTTACAACTCCATTCGCTTTTGAGGGCAAGCGCCGTATGACACAGGCAACCGCAGGTATTGAAGAGCTTGCTAAGAACGTTGATTCAATTATGGTTATTCCTAACGAAAGACTCAAGGAAGTTGCTACTGAAAAGATTACCCTCCTCAATGCTTTTGAGATTGCAAACGATGTTCTTCGTCAGGGTGTACAGTCTATTTCAGACCTTGTTAATGCAACAGGTCTTGTTAACTCAGACTTTGCCGATGTAACTGAAATTATGAAGGATGCAGGCTTTGCTCATATGGGTGTTGGTCGTGCAAAGGGTAAGGATAAGGCAGAGGTTGCTGCACGTGCTGCAATTTCTTCACCGCTTCTTAATACTTCAATCGACGGAGCTCATGGTATTCTTCTTAATATCACAGCATCAACCGATATCGGTCTTGAGGAAATTGATGCTGCATCTTCAATTGTAACAGAAGCAGTTCATCCTGATTGTGAAATCATCTGGGGTGCTAATTTTGACGAGAACCTTGAGGATGAAATGATTATAACTGTTATTGCTACACGTTTCGGTGAAGACGGACCAAGCGGTCAGATTAAATCAACAACAGCAAATAAAGAGGTTGCTCCTCCGACGCCTATTGCTCCTGTTGCTGCAGCAGCACCATCAAGCTTTAATGACAATGATGATGATGCGTTCACTGATATTGTTAACTTTTTCAAGAAATAATATAGATTAAATTCTTCCTTAAAAAACGCCTCTTGGGATTTCCCAAGGGCGTTTTTTTATGCATTTGTTTAAGTTTTTGTCAGAATGTATATTTTTAAGGAAATAATTACTAAATGTTGAAATCTTTGTTAATGTCAAGTTAAAGCCTTTACATTTTAAACATTTTCAACATAGTTTTCAGCGATTAATATTTGCAAAAAATGAGTTTTCAACATTTTCAACATAGTTTTCCACAACACTTAAACAAAAGCTTTTGCTGTAAAGTATTTTGCAATTACAAAAAAATTAAGTCCGTATGCAATAATTGCATACGGACTTATGTATAATTACAGATTTACCATTCACTTTTTGTGTATGAACGTATAATGTTTGTAACTATGTTGTTACGCTTAAAGCCTTTTCCTTTTCCACCGTTTTTCTGATCCTGAATTTTACCTGCTCTGATTGTAAGAAAATCTGCTTTGTCAATAATTTTTTCAATCGGTGCAACATCCTCATAGAAGGAATAGTCCTTGTTTGCAGTATCTTCTATTTTGCTGATTATTGCACATCTTGAGCTTTCATTAACAGCAGTCATTGCCAAGATAACAACCTTATTGTTTTCAGGAAATTCAATTATATCGGTATCGCTTATGTTAAGACTGTAAACATAGAAAGTTGCATTTTCTGGAATAATTCCTTCAGGATGATTTACGTATCTGAACTGATATCCTACCTTTTCATACGGATTAACGTTTGCAACCTGATTCAAACCTGCCATATCCCATTGACTGAGATTTTCATTAATCGGCTTTATTGTAAGAGGAACAAGCTTTTTGCCAACCTTTATTTTTATTTCTTGCTTGCCGTTAGTGGAGCCTGCAAGAAAGTAAAGTCTGTTTTCTCCTCTTTCGCCGCATTTAACATATTGACCGCGGCAGACCATAACATCATATCTGTTTTGCGGATCCTGGAAAAACTTAAATCTTATTCCTCCGGTGTCAACTCTCAGCGGAAGCTCCTCGTATGGTAATGAGAAACCTGCTCCGTTGAGTATTGTATGCTTCATATCATCCTTATAAACACGTGAAAATCCTTTTGCATTACAATACATAGCCATAGGCAGATAATAATTACGCGGGATTTTCTCAGGCTGTTTTTTGTATACTACCTTAAAGCTCTTAACTTCAAACGGTTTTATACTGAAAGTGATTTCATGATCTGTATTCTTGATTTTCCGTATATTATTTTCGAGACCGTCAACAGAATAGGCTTCACCGATTTCATTAAATATTTTAATTTTTACATTGCTGTGCGATTTTCCGTTAGCCTCATATACACGCAGAATAATACCATCGCCTTCTTCGGACATTTTTATAGTGCGAAGTATTACGTCATCATTGCTAATGCCTGCTATTGCAATACTGTCTGATGCCTCAGGATTGCTCCTTATATCACTTTGAACTGCAATAAGCTGATTTGTGTACAGCTCAGCCTGCTTCTGAGTGCCTTCTTCAAAACCATTTTTATGGCTGTAGATTGCAAAACTGAAAATATTTCTTCCCAGATCCTGCAAATCCTGCCTTGTTTCTTTAGTGAAGGCACCTGCAGGAGTATGTATGCAGGTAAGGCGGAGCGTATTGTCATTTGGCTTATCCCATCCGATTTTGCAGTCAGAAAGAATAGAAACACCAAATTCACCGCTTTCGTCAGTGATGTCAGCCCATTTCTGAGCAGGCACTTCATAGAGGTTATCTGTATTATTACCTCTTTTTATAACTCCGAGACCGAGGTCATAAGTTGCTTTTTCATTATAAGCGGCAGTAGGGAATACTGCCTTCAGCATTGTTCGTCTTGATTTCCAGTCCACGTAATTTGTAACGTTGACATATTTTGATTCACTTTCAAGTGACACAACCTGTGAGATTACCGAGCTGCCTGCGGTTCTTGTTACTTTGATTGCTACTCGTGCAGGTCCGTTTTCAAGTACGGTAAACTCCGGTGTGTTTGCATAGCAGTACGGCTCTCTGTCAATATCCTCTTTTCTGATTTCCCAGCTTGGATATGCAAGTGAACCTGTATCGTGAAGAAGTGCCATTTTAATAGGTTTGTCAAGAACCTGTCTGCCAAGCTCCTTATCATAAAGATAGGCAATATCACCGTTCTTGTTGAAAATCAGCTTGTATTTGCTGTTTTCAAGTGAATGGTTAGTAACTTTTACATCGCTCGTGAGCGGTGTGGGCTCTTTTGACGGAACAATCTGAAAGACCTTAAATGAAAGAGGCTCTATGTCCGCTTTGAATACAACGGTAAGATTCTTTCCGTTTTTGTTAATAACCTGACACGGATATTCCTTTCCGCCCATATCATATGCACGCAGATTAGTACAGTTTACAGGAGTTTTTACAATGCATTCCACTGTTCCGCATCGTCTGAACTGAGTGGTGTTGCTCACCATAACAGCTACAGCTTTTTTATCAATCCAGCTTGTATTAAGCTGTTCGAATATTGATTTGCTTGCACCAAGGTATTCGTTTTTGAATTGCGACAGTGATACATAATAATCGTTCCAGCTTTTGTTATAAGCCTCCATAACGGATGTTCCTGTTATATCATCGTGGAACTGATGCTTGACAACTCTTTTCCAGGCGTTTGTCAGTGTTGCAATGGGGTAGTCGTATCCGCCGATTGAATAAGCTAAAACGCACGCCTTTTCTGCTGCCAATGCCATTTGCTCACACTGTCTGTTAAGACGCTTACTCATAGCACGTGATGTATAACAGCCTGCACCATGGCTTGTCATAAGAAGCTCATTCTCCCATACGGGAATTTTATCTCTGTCCTTTTTAGGCAGCTTTTTTAAATCCTTGAATACAGTGTCAGTGTGGGCAGATACTACCTCAAAATCACTTTTTTCATTTTTACCGACACTCATCTCAACAGCCTTAACACTTTCCTCATCAGGAGCACCGCCCCAGTCGCCTGTACCATAAAGGTGATTTGCCCAAGGTAAGCTGCTGTTTTTTGCATTGTCGCTGATATTGTTAATTACACTTAAATCTGCCCTGATATCACCTGTGAATTTGTACCTGTATGATTTTGCGTTAAGACTTACGTAAATACCTTTTCCGTCAGGACCAATCCATTTGCCAAGGTCAAAAGGCAGACCGTATGCAGAGCCCCAGCTGAGCTTCTGTGTTGTCATACCTAAAAGACCGCAGTGATTGGCTACTGAGGGCATAGCCCAGCCAAAGCCAAAGCAGTCAGGTAAAAACATATCCTTTGATGTTTTCTCAAATTTTTTTGTGAAATAGTAATTTCCTATCAGCAGATTTCTGATAAGTGCCTCAGGCGAGGGGATGTTGACATCTCCGTTTTCATAACCTGTACCTGAAAGACACCATCTGTCCTCATCAACATATTGTCTTATAAGACTGAATGCCTTAGGATAAATCTGTTCAATTATCTCATATCTGTAAGCACCCTCAAAATTGAACTTATAGTTCGGATACTTTTCAATAAGATCAAAGTTTTTTGTAAGTGTATCAGGAATAAATTCATTAATTGTTTTGCTTATTGTCCATCTCCATACCGTGTCAAGATGAGCAGTAGCAACAGCATAAACTTTTTTCTTTTCCATAAAGCAAATCCTTACTTTTCAATAATTTCGTATGTAAATTCGTATTTTTCCTGAAGTGCTTTCACTTTGTCCTCATTGTCCTCAATAAAGGTTTCAGTATATACGCTTTTTCCGTCAACGGAATAATCCTTGACAATCTGATTGAGTGCATCCCATGCCTCAGCCTCCTTGTCATATCCGTCCTCAAATTTAATCAGAAATTCTCTGTGCTTTGGAATTCTTACTTTCATAACAGTTCTCCTAAAAATATATTAATTATAGTTATTATATATTTAAAACAATTTTATTGCAATATATATTTTGATTTATTCACAAGTATTTTTTCTGCATTGTTCATAGCCTCATCTGTTGAAGTAGCTTCATCAATAAGACTTATCATTTTATCACCTAATTTCACATCCTCAATACTGCCGCTGATAATTACACATTTTTTATTGTGCTTTGTGCATAAAGCACTGATTTTGAAAGGAAGCTTTCCCATAAGCGTCTGCTTGTCGGTTTTGCCTTCACCTGTAATAACTATATCAGCAGCTTTGATTTTTTCTTCAAGCTCAGCAGCTTCAGCAAGGATATCAAAGCCGCTTTTTATTTCTCCTCCGAAAACTGAATACAGACCGCCGCATATTCCTCCTGCAGCACCGCCGCCTTTAATCCGGATTATATCCTTTGGAAGGAATGCGCATAATTGTCTGAGTCCGTTATCAAGCTCAATTATATCGCTGTCGCTCGCTCCTTTTTGTCTTGCAAATATATAAGCCGCACCGTTTCTTCCGCAATACTCGTTTGTAACGTCACAGGCGTATGTAAAGCTTATATCCTTTACAATGTTCCTGAAGCTTACGCCAAAAATATTTATCAAATCTCTGCCTTTCGGATATTCAATTATTTCCCCGTCAATATTTCTGAAAATGCCTCCGAGAGCTGCAAGCGCACCTGCACCGCCGTCACAGCATCCACTTCCGCCCAGACCAAGTATAATGTTCCTGAAACCGTTGGTATAAGCGGATTTTATCAGTTCACCCGTACCGTAAGAGCTTGCTTCCATAACACACTTTCTTTTCTGCAGTCCGCTTGCTGATGCACAATCAATTACAGCAGTATTTCCATATGTATATACAGGTGCCTTTATTGTTTTTCCATATATGTCACTGCAACTGCTGTAAAGTACATTGCCATTACATATGTTGCTTAAGCATTGTCCGAAGCCTTCGCCTCCGTCGGCAAAGGGGAGTGTTATTATTTCGTTGTCAGGGTTATAATCTGACAATCCTTTTTTTATACATTCGCATACCTGAAGAGAACTCAGCGTCCCTTTAAAGCTGTCGGGAACGATTAATATTTTCATATCATTTCACCTCTGAAAATATATTAGCACAATTGATAACACTAATCAATTGTGCTGAATAATTGATTATTTATTTTTTCTGTGTTCTGAGCTTAAAATTAATATAAATTTAACAACAGCAGTTGATATAACCGCACCAAGAGCAATACCAAGACCTGTTAAAAGTGTTGATGATGCATAGCTGCTCATAAGCTCTTTGTCACCATTAATTGCCCAGAACATTGTGTAATATATTGAGCTTCCGGGCAGCAGCGGTATTGTTGACGGCATAAGTGTTACTGTTGTGGGTGATTTAATAATTCTTGAAATAATTTCGCAGTAAAAGCTCAGAATAATCATTGCTGCAAGACAGGATATAAAATCATTGAAGAACAGTGACATAGTTCGTTCTATCCCGGCTGATATCAAACCGCCTAATGCAATATATATCAATGTTCTTTTTGGTACCTTCATTGTTACCGCAAAACCGATTGTGCCGAGAACACAGGTTAAAATCTGTATAATTAAATCCATTTTGTAATAAAAATTCCTCCTGCAACGCCAAGCGCAATGGCAAGTGCTGACATTATTGCATTGAACAGCTCAAAAAGCCCTGCAATTAAATCTCCCTTCATCATATCTCGAATCGAATTAACTACTGTTAAACCCGGCACAAGAAGCATAATAGTTCCTATAATGATTTTGTCGGAATTAACCGGTAGTCCTATCTCTGCAGGAATATTTGCAAGAAGACTTGAAATAAATGCACTTATCAGATTAACCGAAAAACTCGGCAGATTAAGTTTATCTATATTGCAATAGGTTATTACGATTCCTATAAACGCTGAAAACAGGGCGTCTGTTAGGCTGCCGCCGAAAAAAATGCAGAATGAAGCTGTTGCAATACATATTGCAATAATGTTTTCGGCTTTCAGGTAAATTGTTTTTTTAGTAACATTTATTTCTTCATTGCTGCTTGTGCATAGGCGACGTGATAATGCGTTAAGTCTTGCAAGCTCGGATAAGTCAGTGTCCTCATTATCAATGTGTCTGATTTGAATGTATTCACCGCTTTGTGCTATAATAACAGATGGTAATGCAAATACCTCGCAGTTGTTTCCGTATGCTTTGTTAATTCTGATTATTGTGTCTTTTGCACGACTTATTTCACCGCCTGAGCGTATAATTTCTTTTCCTATGTCAAGGGATAAACTGAAGATTTCCTTGTCCTGCATATAATCACCATAAATATTATTTACTTTTTTATAAAAACTATTGACATTATAATTTTTTTTGCTATAATATATGTACAACATACATCGCGGGGTAGAGCAGTTGGAAGCTCGTCGGGCTCATAACCCGGAGGTCGTAGGTTCGAGTCCTACCCCCGCAACCACAAAAAGCACATCAAACGATGTGCTTTTTTCATCTTTTAAAATTATTTCGTTTCTTTTCTTTGTGCAAGCAACACATTTTAACATTCAGGAAAATGCACGTTATATTTATAGAAAAGCTTAAGGGAGAAACTGATTTTTTCAAAGTTTCTCCCTTAAGCTTTATTTTTATTCAGTATTATTCGATGTTATTGATTTATCAACGCAAACGATTTTTACTATATCACCGCTTTTGTCCTTGATACCTACCGAGGTTTCGGTAAAGCTTTGGTTATCGGCAAGATATTTTGCCTTTATGAGAACATATTCGTCATTTTCAAATACATCCTCAATGTGAATCAGTTCATTGCTGCGGGTACTAAACATAATAATATTTCTCCTATTCTATTATGATTTTGCGTATATGTTAAAATAATTCTGTACAATAAACCAATTCAATCAAGGTACGTAGTTTTTATAAACGTTATTCTTTAGTTGTCACTGTTTTTAAAAATTTCCGCAAAATCAGAGAATAGCCTATCTTTATCAGCTTCGCAGTTGTTTACATAATTAATGAATGATGACAATGAACAGCAGTATTTGCCGTGCTCGAGATCAGAATATGAACGCAGTGAAATGTTAAGGTTTTCTGCCATTTCCTCCTGTGATAATCCAAGCTCAGCACGTTTGTTGACAAACTCATTTTTGAAATAGTTTTTCAGGATGTCTATTGTAGTCATTGTGTTCACCTCACCAAAAGGTCTAACAAAATTCTACAATTTTTCCATATCCTGTTCTATGAGGCACACTTCACATTTTTACCAAATTTTAACTTTTTTGTAAATTAAAAGAGTCATTCTAATGCGTAGGTGCGATAACGAAGTTTTATGTATTGGGACGGTACAGTCGAAAGACTGTGCCGTCTTTTGTTGTGTTTAGGCAGATTGTTTGTGCCAACGGTCTTTTCTGCCGTCCTCTGCAATCAGCTCATCATCTGTAGCAATATTGATAATTCCAACTGCTTTGTAGTAAATTTCAATCTTTTGTTTTCTATATCCACTGCTCTTATCAGGAGCGTGGACTATTATTTTGTCAATCAGTTCATTTACCATTTCTGCTGTTAAGGCTTCAGGATCAGTGTACTTTCTGACATTCTTCAGAAATTGATTAAGGTCATATCTTTCTTGCTCACCCTCATCAATAAGGCTTTGAAGCCTTTCAATTTCAGCCTTGATTTGTTTTTGTTCCTGTTCATAATCAGCAGATAACATATCAAATCGTTCATTAGATATTCTGCCACTAACCATATCTTCATACAGTCTTTTGAAAAGTGTATCAAGATTATCATTTCTTGCCTTAAGATTTACAATATCTTTCTTTGCTCTTTTGATTTGTTCATAATGTTCTTCATTAGCCTTTTCAATCTCCATTTTAACAAAGGTATGTTCAAACTGCTGAATATAAGTTAATACATTCTTTATGTGCTGAAAAACTAACTTGTATAATGTCACATTACGAATATAATGAGCCGAACAAGAGCCTGTATTGCTTCTGTAGTTAGAGCAAGTAAAAAAGTCTTTGCTTTCATCAAACGCATTGGTAGTGCAATAGTATAATTTTTCGCCGCAATCTGCACAAAATACTTTACCTGAAAATAAACTTAATTTGCCTGTTGCAGTAGGCTTGCGTTTGTTCTTTCGGATTTCCTGTACAATTTCAAAAGTATTATTATCAATTATTGCAGGATGTGTATTTTCAAACAAAAGCCTTTCCTCTCTTGGTTGATAAACACGCTTTTTACTGCGATAGTTTTTTGATATGGTTTTGAAGTTTTCGGTGTGACCAATATATTCAATTTTATCAAGAATTTGAGCTATACTTTTGTGAGCCCATTTGTACGGATTGACAGGCAAAGGTTTATTTGACTTTTGGGCATTGTATGCAGATGGCTTTAATACTTTTTCTGTTTCCAATTTTTTGCTTATCTGCATAGGTCCAAGACCATTTACACAAAGTTTAAAAATGTATCGGACAATATCTGCTGCCTCATCATCAACCAACCATTTCTTATTATCTTCCTTGTCTTTAACATATCCGAAAGGCACATTTACAGTTAATGGATCACCTCGTTCACCCTTTAGTTTAAAACTTGATTTGATTTTCTTTGCAGTATCTCTTGCATACAGTTCGTTGCAAAAGTTACGGATAGGTGTCATATCAAATTCTGTCTGCACCAATGAATCAACATTGTCATTGATTGCAATAAATCGAACATCATTGTCAGGGAACACAACATCAGTATACATTCCGACTTGAAGATAATTTCTTCCTAAACGACTCATATCTTTTACGATAACAATTCCAATCTCACCGTTTTCAATAAGCCGTTCCATTTCTCTGAAAGCAGGTCTATCAAAGGTGGTACCTGAATAACCATCATCAACAAAAAATCTGATATTCTTAAAATGATTTTTTAGTGCATACTCTTTAAGCAGGGCTTTCTGATTGACTATACTGTTGCTCTCTCCCTCTCGTCCATCATCTTGACTTAAACGACAGTAGAGAGCAGTTATTTTGTTTTCTTGCTGTAATTGTCTTTGCAATTATTTTTACTCCTTTCCGACAACCGATACAGCATTTGCATTTACAAATACATTATATCATAGTTTTCATTACACTTCAACACTTTAAAGCGTAATCTTTTATTGTTGTACTAATATTTGTATCCTAACTTTCTGATAATCTGATTTATAAAATATTCATTGCCATCTGAACTGAAATGACTAACCACTTCATAAGTTGTATTTCCGTTTTTCATTTCAAAATCAACATCATCAGGAATACGAGTTAAAGATTTACTTTTTCGATTGGTTTCAATCAGTTTTGGTCTGTTTGAAATTTCCTTTTCTATTTCACTCCAATTCTCATTTGCTTTTGATAGAATTTCTTGTACTTCTTGTTCTCTGTTTGTCATCTCTCAAAATCCTCCTTTGATTTGTATTTTGGTTTTCTTCTTATTGGAGGATAAGGTATTTCCTCCTTAACTTTTTCTGCTTTTGCTTTTTCTCTTGCCTTGACTAAAATATCATCAATAAACTTTTTCACCTTTTCAGGTGCAATTCTTATTGCTTCAACATAAGGTCTGCATAAATGCCTTAATCTATCAAATTTGTATTGCAAATCGTCAATCTGTCTTTGCATACCATAAATTAAAGTCTTGTAATACTGAATATCAGCCCTGCTTGTTATGGCTTCTTTTGCAAGGCTTGTGAGCTTGTCATAATCATCATTTGACATCTGTACCTTGCCCGTGAAAGTCCGTTTCCCAATATCATCAATCTTTTTGTACTCAATCTGTGTAGGTTCAATGATTTCTATCTTTTTCTGAATCTCTTTCAGCCGTTCTTCATCCTTACTGATTTGATACTGAAGAACAGACAGATTTTCTCTTGTGCTGCCTTTTTCACCTCTTACAAAATCCTCAAAGCCTGCATTTTGCATATATTCAAAGAACTTGTCCTGTAACAAACTATATGAGGGAACAAGTATTCTGTTTCCATTCTCATCAACGATTTGCTCAGATTTCCATTTCTTTGAATGGCTGACCTGATTGACAACTTCTTTAACCGTTCCGACCAATGCTTTATTTTTGCAACGCTTTGACCATTTGATTTCCTTTTGAACAACAGGCAGTGCTACAATATGCAAATGATAATGATAAACAGGATAGCCATATTTATCACTTGCAGCGAGATTAATTTCATCTGCATGCATAACGGCAGACAATATATATTCGCCACCCATTTCCTTTTCGGCAAAGTGAAAAGCCTGCTCATAGAATTCTTTTGCAAATTCATATCCGCCGTGCGATTCAAAATATTCTGTATTCACATCAAATATCATTTCGTCATAGACTTTAGCATCCGCTTTCAGTCCACGCAGGGATATTTGTTTACTTTCTACCATCTCATTCAATTTATCGTTATAGGTACAATCACATTTCTTAAACTGTATGTTTCTATGAGATTGAGAAAGGTCAACATTCATATTTGCATAGTTATCATTTTTGCGTTCAATATGCCGTTCAAATTTGCTGATATCATCTCTGTTATGGGTTACAACTCTTGCAACCGAATAATTTTGTTTTGCTATTTTATCATCTCCAATTATATACATTTTGGTTACGCATCTTTTTCAAAGTGCGTAACCCACATTAGCCAGTGGCGAAGCCACGCCGCCAAGGTTCTGCCGCAGGCAGGTTCTTATGACACGATTATCTTTACCAAAGTATCTAACCCACTATGACACTTTGAAATTATCATATTCAAAGATGTCGTGGGCTCTTGCAGAGGGCAAGATATATTGTGCCAAGCACAAAAAGAAAAAGCCGTTTACATAAGTGGGTAACACAAACAAGCAGAGCCTTTTCAGCTCCGCTTGCATAGCGTGTTTACTCACTATGTAAACGACTTAAAATAGTCTTGAATTTATATCCTATCTCAACCGTTTTTATTGAACAGAAGAGTAGGTTGTGATGCTCTTTACATCACTAAAAACATAAACACATATTTAATTTTATATCCAAATATTAGCAGATACTTATACTTCTGTCAATAAACTTTAACAAATAATTGAATTATTAAATCATTTTGCAATCAAAATATTACATTTGAATTTGAGCAGTTTTAATAATTTTTCCATTTTCCATCTTTATTTGATAATCAAATAAATCCAATAAATCATTTGATAGGTTATGTGCCGCAATTATTATGATTTTTCCATTCTTTTTTTCATTTTCAATTACACCTTTTAGAATAATTGAATTTTCATTATCTAAAGCATTAAATGGTTCATCCAGCAATAGAATATCCGGATTTTCCATAAACGCTTGGCATAATGCCAACCTTTGCTTCATGCCAAGTGATAATTTTCTAACACGAATATCTTTCTGTTCAGATAAATTGAATACTTTAATCCATTGTTGAATTATGTTAATATCTATTTTTTTTTGAATGGCAGCCAAATATTCCAAATTATATAATACTGTTTCATGTTTAAAAAATTCAGGATTTTCAATAATGACACCAAATGATTTATTTTTAATACCATTAACTTCTCCGTTTGTAGCTTTAATTAAGCCACAAAGCATTCTGAGAAGCATAGTTTTTCCGCAACCATTTGGTCCGCTTATTAAATAACACTGTCCCTCTCTGAAAATCTGATTAATATCCTGCAATATTACTTTTCCTGAAATAGTTTTGGTAACATTTTTTAATTCAATCATAATGCCTCCTAAATTAATAATATTCTTTTTTTAACTTGATAATCATATCTACAAATATAGCCATTAATATAACTACTACTTTGAGTAAAATAACTTTAGTAAATATGACGCTATCATCGTATGGTCTTATAATAAACAACAGAAATATATCACTATATTTTAACAGCATATAACTAATATAAATTGTTGAAATAAAAAATAGAATCAAGATATTACTTTTTATTTTTAAATTTGATAAACAATCAAAAAGTATTAACCATAATATAACTGAAATGTATAGTAAAATACTGTTATATAAAAAGTCTTCATAATTTACTCTATCAAATATGAGGAAAAGAACCAAATCCAAAATTATTTTTGTAAACACGATTAGGCTTGTTTCTTTAATTAAACTCATAATATATATATATACCGTTTGTTTTCTATTACTTCTAATTAGAATATATTTACTAACTCGTATTTTTTCTTCAATTAAACTATTTATAGTAATTATTATTGCTGAAATAAAAGAAACATTGAAAACTAACAAAGTAATGTTCAATTGATCATTGCTGTCATAGAAATTAAATAATTCCAATACAGAAGAATAACTGTAAGTATTAGATAATACACAAATCAAACTATTAATAATAGTAAAAATAAAAAGATTAATTTTTATTCTCTTTTTCAAACAATCTCTTTCCTTTTTGCATAAAATTCATTAAATAATAAACATATTATTGCTAATACTAATGTATAAACATAAAACATATTATGATATAAATTTTCTGATAATTCATTTGAATAAACATAAAAATCAACAGCATAATATATACTTATAATCGTTAAATTCACTAAATATAATGACAGTATGCTAACAACCTTTTTTTTGAACAATAAATAAATTGTAGTTGATAATTCAAAACACATAAAATAATACAATATCAATTTAAAAATTATAATAATATAACCACCATTGAAATCAATACTGTATCCTACTAAACCCGCAGTAAAAACATATAAGAAAAAAGTAGCTGTTCCAAATAAAAAACTATAATATATATTTCGTTTATTTATTTGTTCAATTAAATTTGGACTTCTTAAATAAAAACATGGTTCCAAATAAGGAATATAAACTGCCCATAGAACACACATAGCATAAATTGTAACAATATAAAGATATTGCTGAGGATTATTTAAATGCGCTTCAACATATTCGCTAAAAACACCATATATCGCTTTATCAATGTAAGCGAGATAAAGGGACATTGATGTTATGATAAACAATGAAATGAATAGTTTAAAACTCTTTTTCATATATAATCTCTCTCATTTTTCTTCAAATTAATATAATATAGCACTATGAATAATATGAAATATGAAATTACGGGAATTAAATAATAAATAATTTCAACATCAGAAAATATACCATTAAGTACATAATCATTTATAATATTATCAATTGCCATTAATTCATTCCATAGTACAAAAGGCAATGTGATGTTACCTATAAAACTTAAAACATTTCCAAGTGTTGATACAATTAATTGCGGAAGTATAAGGAATATAAACAAAGGGAATGCTTGTAAAATATATTTATTTTTTATAAAACAACTAACCAGCAGGGAGCAACTATTAATAAGTACCATAATGATAGACAAAAATAAATTCTGAGCAAAAATAATTATAAGTGCTTGAGTAATATTTATATCATATGAACTTAAATCCGTATTGTAACCTACCCCACCGATAATAAATGCAATAATTAATGATATTAAATTTGTTATTGTAACAATAGAGAAAATATATAAGGATTGACTGACAAGAGTGGCATCTAAATACTTTTTATAACCAATTCTGCTTACTAAAAGATTTCCATAAGCTTCTTCTTTATGCTTTTGAATTTGGTAGGACAAAAAAACGCCTAAAAAAAGTAATAGTACAACCAGAAATATAAAATACAAATCAGATACAAACCAGAAATTAAATATCAATTTAAAACCATTATAATGTTCTATCAGTTCATTCAATGCATCTATATTTATATCAGCACTTGTTGAATTCAATTGATTGATAAATGAATTTTTCTCAAATATAGAAACAATAAAACTTACAATATTAATAACTAACAATATAGCACAAATTGCAAATGTCGAAATTGATCTAAGCAATTTAAAATAATTTTGTTTTATCATAATTTCCTCCAATTTTATATTTGCACCAAATCATAGATATTAATTTAATCAGTTGAGAATGTAAATTTTATCGTATCAGTTCCTGTTTGAAGGGCTGATGGTTTCAAATTTGCATAATACTTATAGCCATTTGTTCCTGTATTATTGCCAACTTTTGTATTTCCTTTATTTCCCATTTTAAAAGAATTACATCTATCTTCACCATTAGAATTCACAATTTTAAAAACAGGATTATTATACATTGTAAGGGTTACAGTTTTTACTCTGCACTCTTCTGAAGACGTTTCTTTAAGATCTGAAACTTTATATCCTTGTGTATTTTTATCTTTCCAGCCGTCACCTTTTGTCAATGAAAATATTGTTTCTGAAGACCAAGTTGCCGCTGTCGCGGTAATTGGAACAGCAGTAATAATAATTAAACATAACAATATTGATATAATCTTTTTCGTTTTCATATAATTTCCTTTCTTGATTTGGTGCAAATAAGAGAGATGAATACTCTCTACAAATATAGTGTCTAATTTTAGTAAAGTGTGAGAAACTTTTTGAAAAAAATAAAAAAGATGTCAGATTTTTAGGCTGACATCTTTAAAAATAAATTCTTAAAAAGCTATGTAACTTGTTGTAGCATCATATTTTTCTGTTTGAATTAATGACCTTTTTGCATAATGCGTTGCTGTTACTCTATATTGATATCCTGTAGTAACAGGCACTCTTTTTGAAAGTTGGTAACGATTATCATCATCATATAAATCCGTAAAAGTTTTATAATTTGACCACGATGAATTTGACGAGGTTCTTCTCTGTACCACTACTTTTGTAAAGCCGCATTTAACAACCGATGAACTACCACTCGTCGAACCTGTAATTAATAAATCATTTTTATCTTTTGCTATTCCCAATGTATGTCCAACTATTAAACCTGAAGCATACGGTTGAATTGAAACAGCATATACATGTTCCAATGATTCAAATTCTTCTTGTGTAAATTCAGAATCATATTCTGAATTATCTGCTGCAAAAGCGTAACTTGGAATTGAACATCCAATAACTACAAGTATTGATAAAAATATTGATAAAAACTTTTTCATAATTTTAACCTTTCTGTCTATTTAATAGACTGTGCAAATAATCTTGCTGTTTCGAAATCTGTTTCTAAATAAATTTCATAAATAGTAAGATTATCTTTATAACGAATAGTACAGCTTTTCTCACTTTCAAATATTAAAACATCCATTCCATTTACTTTTATCATTTCGGCTGATAATACATTGTGGTCATTCATTTCTCCTATCCAATCAAAATTATTTGCATATTGTGAAACAGACAATAAACCATAAGCATTGTTATAATTGAACTCAATTTCGGCATTTGTAGAAATTGTCTTATCTGTGGTTGTATTATCAATTTTAATGATTTCGGAATGTTCTTTTATCAACTCCTCCGGAAATGTAATAGGTGATATGCCCTTAGACATTAATTCTTCTGCTAAATCTGAATTTTCAAGCAAATAGCTTTCGGCAGTTGTATCGGCGAGCTTTAAGTTAATATCTGTTTTTGCATTACCTTCAATCCAAGATGATATTTCCTTTGGAATATTAAAATGAAATACATTCGCCGAAACAGTTAATGTTGTAACAACGAACATCATAAAAACTGCAACAAACAATAATGCTTTTCTTATTGTTATCTTTTTTGAGTCTTTTTTAATATTCACTGTAGCAAATGATTCAGTACCCTGTTTCATTGCCAACACATCAAAACATAAATCTATAAATTCGGTATTAAGTTGCTCATAATCTTTTTGAGATTCTTTTTTTATAAGTTGCTTGATTTGCTCACAGGACATATCCGCTAAACCGGATTCTGCGATTTCTAAAAGTTCTTTTTCGCTGAATTTTATTCCCACAATTGTACCTCCCTTATATATAGTGTTCAAAATAAACTAAGTGTGAGCAAAATAATCTAACTTTTTTCATATTCTTTAATCATTTTTTTGATTTTTTTCGTTAATTCAACATGCCGTTGCCGTGCAGCAGTATGGGATATTCCCATTTCTTGTGCAATATTTTTAAAATTCTTTTTATCATGATAATGAGCAAAATATAAATACTGTTCATTCTTGTTGAGCGAGGAAAGAATTATCAACATTCTTTCTTCTATGGTTTCATCAGTAATCATATTTTCAATAAAATCTGGTTCATAAGATAAAGCATTATTTAGAGTTTCATCTTTTTCCTCATTATCTAAAAAATCCAACTGGTTTCGTTTGATTTTGTCTTTTATTGCTTTATTCTTGTAATTTAATACAACTTTATAAAGCCATGACTTATAATTACTTATCTTTATTCCCTTAGACAGATTCTCATATAAAGCTATGTAAGCCTCCTGAACACAATCCTCTGCATATTCAGGCTCAAATTCAAAAAATTGCAAACAATATCGAATTAAATCTTTCCTATACTGTTCACATTCTTCCATTATTTTATCTATGGATATTAAAGTTTCTTTACTCTTGCTTTTTGGTCTGAATTTAATCAAAATATTCTCCTTGCTTTAAGCAGTTTGATCGTATTATAAAAAAGTTTCCATAATACTATATCCTTTACATTTCGTTTTTGTGATAAAAAATCCTAATTTAATTAAAGAACATTAAAAATATTTTGTCAAGAGGTTTTGCCAAAATGCACAATAATATGGCATAAATGCAGAAATTCACACTTTCATGGAACTTTTCTACCAATAATAATATAAAATGAGGCAGGAAAAACCTGCCTCAAAATTTTAATAATTATAAATTATTTCATTATATATTACTTCTCTTGCCTGATTTGCTATGTTGTTCATCTTCTGCACCCATAACATCTGATTTTTAACTTTGAGGTGCTTATTAACACCTTGACTTTCAGCAAGTTGCTTAACAAGTAAATCATATTGTTCTTTTGCTCTAATATCAATCTTGTGTAAATATGAATTTAGTTTATCATGTGTTAGTAAATTATAATAAATTACTCTATGATTTTCTTTCAAATATTCTTTATGCTTTTGTCCCCATATACCTATCTCATAATTTGTATCAACTGACATAAGGGCAGGAACCTGAACTTCTCCAACTTCAACATAACTTCCGTTTAATTCTTCGTATAATGATTTCATTGCATTTTCCTCCAATATTAAAACTATCTAAATTTTTATTGTTGTAAAATGCAAAATGCCGTAACGATTGTTTTTACTTAATTTCAAAACCTTCGTTACGGCACCTCAGCTAATCAACTGCACTCTTTCTTTTTATCACGAAAGCTTTTTCCGTAATATTTTTTAAGAAGTCTTTGTGTCTGACGTTCGCATAAGCCTATGGTATTTGCGAGCTTTGTGAGTGTTAAATCATTGCTGTACAGGAAAGCCTGTTCAATCAGAACAAAGCGTCTGTCGTTCAGATTTCTGTCGCTGAGATTACAGATAAATTCATCGGGAAGTATTTTTCTTGTTATGTCAGTCATCACTTTCATCGTCAGTCCTGCAACGGCACTTGTAAAATCAGGCTGCCTCTGACGATATTCGTTAAGTATCTGAGCAGGTACGGATGTATCAAAGTCCGTTATAAAGCAAAAGCGGCTGCTTAAAAATGCCGAGCCGATAGCTGTGGCTTTTTTTGAATTATTAACCTGAAGCATTAGAAATACATCCTCAACGGGATTTTTTTTATCTGCTGTCTGCTGATGATAGATATTTTCACCTGTTATGAAAAAATCACCGCTTTTAAGCTCATATTTTTTATCATCCGTTATCAGCGTTCCTTTTCCTGCGGTTATGAAATGAAGCTCATAGCTGCCCTTTGCATGAGTATGACGGGGGATATTCTCGCCAAGCTTTCCTCCGCCTATATCAGTAATTGAAAAATCAATACCGTTCCATTTTAAATTTATCATAATATCACCATTTCTATTTTATATCAATACGACATATTTGTAAAGAAAATGTCGTATTTTATTATAACTGATATGTTATAATTCCTTTGAGGTGATATTCATATGAAACAAATAAAGAAAATAATATGTGTGATTCTGTGTGCGGTATTGTTATTTACCATAACAGCATGCAGCAAAGGTGAAGAGGAAAAAGCAGTGATTGACGGGCTTTTTACAAATACTTCAAAAATATCATACAGTGAAAAGTACACTGAGCTTAAGGCTGATAAGAAAAACAGCACCAAACGCTGGAGGGAAGGTATGGTGTCAGGTAACGGAATGCAGGGCTTTGTTGAAAGCGGCTCTCCTTACAGCGATACATTTATCTTCCAGAATATGCATTTTATTATGCCTAACCCTAATGTTCGTTATTGTCCTGAAACCTTTGACGAGCTTGAAACCGTAAAGCAAAGCATTGCATCAGGTCAGGATATTGTTGATGATGCAAATTATGATGACGTTTATCGTTATCATCCCGGCGGTCAGTTAAGAGTAAATCTTGACGGCAAGGGTGAAAAAAATTATGTAAGATATACTGATTACGAGTCATCACAGACAGGTGTTCATTATGAAAATAGTGACGGAAAGTGGGACAGAACATCATTCACATCAATGGCTGACGGTGCGGTTATTACAAAGCTTGCAAAGTCATCTGACGGTGCAAAGCTTAACTTGACACTGTCTTTTGACGATTTGTCAAGTATGGCTAATTTTGGTAAAAGTGATGAAGCAAATCTTAAATATAAAAAGCCTGTTGATGATAATTCAGATTATCTTGCACTTGTTGCTCACTATCCGAATTATGAAAACAGTGAGCTTATTGACGGCGGTTATGCAACTCTTACATATGTTGTAACTGACGGCAAAAAGGAAAATGTGGAGCTTAAGAAAAATATTAAAGAGGAGCAGTTTGCAGGCAGTAAAAATGAGGGAATAAAAATAACTGATGCAGAGGCTGTTTATCTTATTACAATTTCAGACAGAGCTTATGATATGGGCAAATATAATGACTTTGACAGTCAGGAGCATTTTGCTCTTATTGATTCACTTGCAGATAAAGCTAAGGCAGTAGCCGATAAGTATTCAGATAACGGAAGCTTTGACTACGACAATGCTCTTAAAAATCACCTGGCAATTTATCAGCCTCAGTTTAATGCAGTGACCATTAACCTTGAGGACAGTGATAAATCAAATGAGGTGCTGCTCAAGGAGCAAAAGGGTGAAAAGGAAATTAACCTTGCCCTTGCACAGCGTACATACTATGCAGGACGTTATGCATATCTTTGCTGCAGCGGTTATTCAACAAGCCGTCTTTATGGTATGTGGACAGGTGAATTTGATACAGGCTGGGGCAGTAAGTATACAATGGATGCAAATGTTAATCTGCAGACATCTTCAATGAATACAGGAAATATAGCATCAAGTCCTGTCGGTTATACATATTTTATACTCCGTCAGCTTCCCGACTGGGAGGAAAACGCATACGCTACACACGGCTTCAAAAATGCAATTCAGGCACCTGTAAATACAGATGGTGACAAGGCTGTTATAACCGAAACCTGTTATCCTTATCCTTTCAGATACTGGAATGCGGGTACATCATGGATGCTTCAGCCTCTTTATGAAACTCTGATGACCTATGGTAATATCAATATTCCGCTCAGTGATGAATTTGATTTGGATAAAATCAAGTCAATTCTTGATATGACTGATAAGGACGTCAAAGCAGTAAATGACAGAGGGTATTTAAGATTAGAGGAGGATATTCTTCTTCCGCTTTTAACTAAGTCAGCTAACTACTGGCAGCAGCTTATGACACCTGAGTATTATACTGATAAAAACGGTGAAATTCATTATGAAAAGGGTAAGACGGAATTGCTTGACGGTGAAAGCTATTGTATTCTTCCGAGCTATTCACCTGAAAACAATCCTGCAAATTATCCAAGCCCGAGTGATGCTAACTGTGCAATTGATATTTCTGCCTGCCGTGATAATCTTGAAATGCTCATTTCGGTAACGAAGGATGTAAAGCCTGATGCAGATACTGCACAGTGGCAGGTGCTGATGGATAAGCTGCCGCCGTATCTGTATGACGATACAGGAGCACTTAAGGAATGGGCTACAACTTCATTTGAGGAGAATAACGAGCACAGGCATTTAAGCCATTTATACTGTGTATGGCCTTTGTTTGAAACACAGAAGGATGCGGATTTGGCAAAAGCCTGCAATCAGGCAATTTTCAACCGTGAAAGTGAAAATGAGGCATCACACGCACTTGTTCACCGCTCACTTATTGCCGCAAGACTTAAGGACAGTGACAGTCTTACCGATGCACTTCTTGATTTAATGAATCATAAAATCCGTTATGATTCACTTATGACTAATCATGATTATGATCAGAGAAGCTGCTATTGCACTGACTTTGCGATCGGTTATCTCGGTATTATAAACGAGGCTCTTGTTTATTCAAATACAGGTGAAATCGAACTTCTGCCTGCACTTATCAAGGGCTTTGAAAAGGGCGAGATTACAGGTATTAATGCCAGAACACGTGCAACTGTAAAAAGTCTTAAATGGGATATGAATGAGGGCAGGGCAACTGCTGAAATAACCTCTCATATTGATCAGGAAATTGCTGTAAGCTTCGGCGATGAAACGCAGACAATAGCCTTTAAAGCAGGTGAAACAAAAACAGTTTTATTCAGCAAATAAATAAACAAAATCGCCGCTGTTTTTCAGCGGCGTTTCTGCATATATATCATATTATTTTTATTCTTCACCATTCCAGCAGTATGTGCAAAGCTTGTCTGCACCTATACCTACAGCATCAATCATATCATCAAGGCGGTGGAATCTGAGCGAGGTAAAATGAAGCTTCTCACAGATTTTATCAACCATATTCTGATATTTTTCACTGTCAGGGTCAGTGTATTCCTTAATGGTTTCGTCACTTACGTTGTCACCCTCAAGCTCACTGATTACTCTGCGGGTAATCAGTTCCATTTCACTTGTGGAGCGTGAGAAATTAAGGTATTTGCAGCCGTAGAATAGCGGAGGACAGGCAGGTCGGATATGTACCTCTTTTGCACCGCTTTCATACAGAAATTCGGTTGTTTCTCTGAGCTGAGTACCACGTACTATTGAGTCATCAATAAGCAAAAGGCTCTTGCCCTCAATGAGGTCGTGTATAGGAATCAGCTTCATTTTAGCAATCAGATTTCTTTTACTCTGATGTGTCGGCATAAAGGAGCGCGGCCATGTCGGTGTGTATTTAACAAACGGTCTTGAAAAAGGAATACCTGATTCATTTGAATAGCCGATAGCATGTGCAATACCGCTGTCGGGAACACCTGCAACAATGTCAGGCTTGGCATTATCTCTTTTAGCAAGAGCCTGTCCGCATTTATATCTCATTTTTTCAACACTTATACCTTCATATGATGAGCTTGGGTAACCATAATAAATCCACAGGAAAGTACAGATTTTCATTTTATCGCCTGCAGGCACTAATGTTTTAACCTCGTTTTCGTTCATAACGATAATTTCGCCCGGACCAAGCTCCTTATAATCCGTGTAGCCGAGATTAAGATAAGCAAAGCTTTCAAAGCTTGCGCAGAAGCCCTCAGCCTTTTTGCCTATAACAATAGGTGTTCTGCCCATTTTATCTCTTGCACAGTAAACACCCTTGGGGGTTAAGATAAGCATACTCATAGAACCGTCAATTATTTCCTGCGCATATCTTATTCCGTCAATAAAGTTTTCTTTCTGATTGATAATGGCAGCCACAAGCTCTGTGGGGTTTATATCACCATTCTGCATTTCAAAAAAGTGGGTGTTGGTTTTTACTATCTGATCAACTATTTCATCCGCATTGTTGATTTTACCCACTGTTGTAATTGCAAAGGTGCCGTGATGTGAGCGCACTAAAATCGGCTGAGCCTCAAAATCCGATATACAGCCAATACCATAGTTGCCCTTCATTTCATTTGATTCTTTAGTGAATTTTGTTCTGAAAGGTGCGTTTTCAATGTTGTGAATTGCTTTGTCAAAGCCGTTATCGGAGCTGTAAACAGCCATACCCGCACGTCTTGTTCCAAGGTGTGAATGGTAATCAGTACCGAAGAACAGGTCAAAAACGCAGTCCTCTTTAGATGCAGTTGCAAAAAATCCTCCCATAGCAGTTCCTCTCTAAATTTAGTTTGCGTATGTATTATAACAGATTGATTTTATATTGACAATAGAAAAATTATTAAAAAAGCAGTGTGTTCAACACTGCTTTTTGTCGATTATTTAATAAATGCCCTGTTCCATCATTGCCTCAGCAACCTTTTCAAAGCCTGCAATATTTGCACCTGCAACAAGATTATATCCAAGACCGTATTTTTCAGCAGCCGCAACCGAATTTCTATGTATGTTAATCATAGCTGTGTGAAGTTTTTCATCCACTTCCTCAGCAGTCCATGAAAGACGCTGGCTGTTCTGGCTCATTTCAAGACCTGATACACATACACCGCCTGCGTTAACAGCCTTTGAGGGAGCAACAATAACACCTTCGGTTTCCATAAACAGATTGAGTGCCTCCTCAGTTGTCGGCATATTAGCAACCTCAATATAATACTTTGTGCCGTTTGCGATAATCTGCTTTGCTTCCGTTATTCCGATTTCATTCTGCGTTGCACAAGGCATAGCCACGTCAACCTTAACTCCCCACGGCTTCTGTCCCTTGAAGAAAGGTACACCGAATTTATCTGCATAATCCTCGCATCTGTCTCTGCCTGATGCTCTCATCTCAAGGAGGTAATTAAGCTTTTCCTCGGTAATAATTCCGTCTTTGTCATAGACATATCCGTCAGGTCCCGAAATGGTAACAGGTATGCCGCCAAGCTCTGCTATTTTTTTGCAGGCACCCCATGCAACATTACCAAAGCCTGAGATACCAAAAGTTTTACCTTTTATACTGTCGTTTTCGTGCTTGAAAACTTCACAGGTATAGTAAACTGCACCATATCCTGTTGCTTCGGGTCTGATTAATGAACCGCCGTAGGATAAGCCCTTGCCTGTTATAACTCCGTTTTCAAATGCGTCGGATATTCTTTTGTACTGTCCGAATAAAAATCCTATTTCTCTTGAGCCTACACCTATGTCGCCTGCAGGCACGTCAACATTAGGACCTATATGCCTGTAAAGCTCTGTCATAAATGCCTGGCAAAAACGCATAATCTCGCCCTTGCTTCTGCCTCTCGGGTCAAAGTCAGAGCCGCCCTTTGCTCCTCCCATAGGCAGTCCTGTCAGTGAGTTTTTAAAGGTTTGCTCAAAGCCTAAGAAATACATAATTGATGAATTAACACTGGGGTGAAAACGAAGTCCGCCCTTATATGGACCTATGCTTGAATTGAACTGAACTCTGTATCCTCGGTTGATTTGTGTTTTTCCTGCATCATCAACCCAGGCTATGCGGAATGTGATTAGTCTGTCAGGCTCTGCCATACGTGTAAGCAGGTCATCTTCAACATATTCGGGATGCTGTTCAATTACCTTTTCGAGTGAACGGAATACCTCTTTAACGCACTGTATGTATTCAGGCTTGGCATTATCACGTCGTTCAACCGTTTTGATTACATTTTCAATGTAGTTATTCATTTTTTTACCCCCATATGCTTGCTTCATCAAGCATTATTTTATTCAATTAATACTATAACATATTGATAAAATAATGCAATAGATATTTGCTGATTTGTGAAATATGCACAAAAATCCCTGCTTTTTTATTAGCAGGGATTTTAAGAATTATTTGTTATTTGATTATGCCTGTTGCCTGAAGAAGAAGTATAAACAGCAGTATCGGAGCAATGAATTTTATTGTTGCGGTATATACAAATTTTCTGCCGAATTTTTCTCCGTTCTTTGTAACCTCGTCAATAATTGTCTTTGGTTTTGCAACCCAGCCTATAAGAATACAGGTGAACAGTGCAAGAAGAGGCATAAGAATATTGTTGCTGAGATAATCAAATACATCAAGAATCTGACCGACAGAGCCGTTAGGCAGCTTAAGCTCAAAGTAAAATTTATTGTAGCCGAGGCATACGATTGTGCCAAATACAAGCGCATAGATGAGAACAATAACAGCCGCCTTTTTTCTTGAGAGCTTAAATCTGTCCATAATGCTTGAAACTATTGCTTCCATTATTGATACAGATGATGTGACAGCGGCAAAAAGTACCATAAGGAAAAACAGTATGCCTATTACAGTACCGATGCTGCCCATATTTTCAAATACCTTTGGCAGAGAAACAAACATCAGACCCGGACCTGCCGACATACCTTCCTTGCCCATAAATACAAATACAGCGGGAACTATCATCATACCTGCAAGCAGGGCAACAAGTGTATCGAAAATCTCAATCTGGTTAATTGATTTCATAAGATTTGTGTCGTCACTTACATATGAACCGTATGCAACCATAATACCCATAGCAACGCTTATTGAGAAGAAAAGCTGACCCATAGCGTCCATAAGTGTGATGAAGAAGTCCTTAACTGTAAGATTTTCAAAGCTTGGAATTAAATATATCTTTAATCCGTCAAGACCTGTTCTTGTAATACCGTCATCTGTTGTATGACTTAATGTCAGTGAATATATTGAAATACCGATAACAAGTACAAGGAGTACAGGCATAAGCACTTTACTCAGCTTTTCAATACCCTTGTTAACACCGCCGATAATTACAATAGATGTAATCAGTAAAAAGACAACCATAAGTGCAAGCGGTGAAATAGTGTCTGTAATAAAGCCTGTAAAGTATCCGTCTGCTGCAGCATTAACACCATCACCTGTAAGGAAGGTGATAAAGTATTTTATAACCCAGCCGCCGATTGTGCAGTAGTACGGTAAAATCAATACTGGCACAATTGTTGCTATTGAACCGATAAATCCGAATTTTTTGTTTATAAGCTTATATGCGGTAAGGGGACTTTGCTTTGTTTTTCTTCCTATGGCAATTTCTGTTGTAAGCAGAGTAAAGCCGAATGTGAGTGCAAGGATGATATAGATTAATATAAATAATCCTCCGTTATCCTTTGCGGCAAGATATGGGAAACGCCATATGTTTCCAAGTCCTACGGCACTGCCTGCAGCGGCTAAAATAAATCCGAGTGAACCGCTGAAGCTGCTTCTTTTACTTTGTTCCATATACCCTCCAAATTCAAAAAATGTACTTTATACTATTATATATGATGCAGTATTTCTTTGCAAGTTACTCATTTACAGTGATAAACCGATAAAGAAATTTGACATTTTTTTAACAGGATTATGCATTGTATAATATGTAGACGAAAAAAACGAATAATGTTTATTATTTTGTATTGACATTTCAATACAAAAATTATATAATGTTGTCGCTAATAATGCTGAATATAGTCTGTTTATAATATAAGTATTTTATATTTAATATATCTAATTTATTATTTATTTTATTTGAGGTACGTATACTATGAATAAGAGAATTTTTCTTTCATCGCCCACTATGTATGGTGACGAGCAGGAATACATAAAAGAAGCATTTGATACAAATTGGGTAGCACCTCTTGGTGCCAATGTTAACGGGCTCGAAAAAAGTATGTCTGATTATCTTGGTGTTAGGGGTGCTGTCGCACTTTCTGCGGGTACTGCGGCACTTCATATGGCTGTAAAATACGCAGGAATTAAAGAAAACGATATTGTACTTTGCTCTGATATTACATTTTCTGCAACCGTAAATCCTGTTTCGTATGAAGGCGGAAAACAGGTTTTTATTGACTGCGAAAGGGAGTCTTGGAATATGGATCCTGCCGCGCTGAAAAAGGCGGCTGAAAAATATCCGCAGGCAAAGGCTGTTATTTGTGTAAATCTTTATGGTTCACCTGCAAAGCTTGATGAAATCAAATCTGTTTGCAGGGAATATAATTTAGTTCTTATCGAGGACGCCGCTGAAAGCCTCGGTGCAAGATATAACGGCAGACAGACAGGTACTTTCGGTGATTACAATGCCATATCCTTCAACGGCAATAAAATTATTACAACATCAGGCGGCGGTATGTTTTTGTCCGATGATGTCGAGGCTTGTGAAAAGGTTTTGTTCTGGTCAACTCAGTCAAGAGAACCTGCTCTGCATTATCAGCATAATGAAATAGGATACAATTACCGTATGTCAAATATTGTTGCAGGCATAGGACGCGGTCAGATTAATCATATTGATGAGCATGTTGCTCTTAAGAAAAATATTTACAATACATACAAAGATGCATTTTCAGATATTGATGCAATCAGAATGAATCCGTTTTTACCGGAAAGTGAACCGAATTTCTGGCTCTCCTGTATGACTATTGACCCGGAAAGCGGTGTTACACCAGCTATGGTTATAGAAGCTCTGGCTGATGATAATATTGAAGCAAGACCTATATGGAAGCCTATGCATATGCAGCCGGTTTTTTCTGACTGTGATTTTGTGACTGCAAAAGACGGCGTCTGTGTTGACGAAGAAATTTTTGAAACAGGTCTTTGTCTGCCCAGCGATGTGAAAAACACAGAAGAAGATATGCAAAGAATAATAAGAATTATTAAAAAGTTTTTTTAGGAGATTCTTATGTATAAGTGTGTTAAGAGGTTTTTCGACATAGTTTCATCACTGGTGGCAATTATACTTCTGTCGGTTCCTATGCTTCTGCTGGCAATTCTTATAAAGGTTAAGCTGGGAGGTCCTGTTTTATTCAGACAGGAAAGACCGGGTAAGGACGGTAAGATTTTCACATTGATAAAATTCAGAACAATGACAAATCAGTGTGATGAAAACGGGGAACTGCTGCCTGATGATTTGAGGCTTACAAAATTCGGAGTATTTCTCCGTTCCACAAGCCTTGATGAGCTTCCTGAGCTTTTTAATATTTTAAAAGGTGATATGAGTGTTATCGGTCCGCGTCCGCTTCTTGTTCAATATCTTCCAAGATATAACGAACATCAGGCTCAGCGTCATCTTGTAAGACCCGGTCTTACCGGTTGGGCACAGGTAAACGGCAGGAATGCAATAAGCTGGGAACAAAAATTTGACTATGATGTTGAATATGTTGAAAATGTTAATTTGTTTCTGGATATAAAAATTATTTTTATGACAGTTATCAATGTTATAAAAAGAGATGGAATAAGCAGTGAAACAAGTGCTACAATGGAAGAATTTATGGGCACTGAAGAAAAGGAAGTACTAAATGTCTGATTCAGTAATTATTATAGGTGCAGGCGGGCACGGCAAAGTAATTGCAGATATAGTAGAAGCAAACGGGAATTGCGTCAAGGGCTTTCTTGATGACGATGATGCCATTCAGGGTAAGTCTGTTTTGGATTTCCCTGTACTCGGCAAGACTGCTGATTATGTGAATTATAAGGACTGCGAATTTGTAATTGCTGTTGGTAATCCGGAAATAAGAAAAAAACTTACAGAAGCAATTGATGTTAAATGGCATACTGCTGTTCATCCAAATGCTGTAATATCAAAGCTTGATGTTGAAATCGGCGAAGGAACTGTGATTATGGCAAATGCAGTGGTTAATCCAAGTGCAAAAATCGGTAGGCATTGTATAATTAACACGGGTGCTGTAGTTGAACACGATAATGTCTTAGAAGATTTCGTTCATATTTCACCCAATGCTGTTTTGGCAGGCACCGTTACAATAGGAAAGGCAACGCATATAGGTGCAGGTGCTGCGGTTATAAATAATATAACAATTGCTGATAACTGTGTTGTCGGCTGTGGCGCTGCTGTGATAAGTGATATAACTGAAAGCGGGACATATGTTGGTGTTCCCGCAAGGAGAGTAAAATGAAAATTTTAGTAGCGGCAAATTTTGATTTGGGGCTATATAAGTTTCGTAAAGAGTTTTTGATGAAACTGCTTGATAATGGTCATCAGGTTTATATTTCGCTTCCGCAGGGTGATTTTGTATCACCGCTTGTTGAAATAGGCTGTGAGTTTATTGAAACAGAAATTGACAGACGCGGAATGAATCCGATTACAGACCTGAAGCTTATTGTCAAGTATAAAAAGATACTCAGTAGGCTAAAGCCCGATTTGGTTATTACATACACAATCAAGCCAAATGTTTATATGGGATTTCTTTGCAGACTTATGAATATTCCTTATGTTATGAATATTACAGGTCTTGGTACAGCCTTTCAGTCAGAAGGAGCAATGTTTAAAGTAATTGTTCAGCTTTACAAAAACGCCTCAAAAAAAGCACATACGGTTATTTTTGAAAACTGTGCAAATATGCAGCTTTTCAGGGATTATGAAATCGTAAAAGATAATCAGTGTCTGCTTAATAACGGTGCGGGAGTTAATCTTGAAGAATATCCTTTTACTGAATACCCTGATGACGGACAGATAAGGTTTCTTTTTATTGGAAGAGTGATGCATGAAAAAGGAATAGATGAGCTTTTTGCTGCTGCTGAAAGAATAAAAAAAGAATTTGATAATGTATATTTTGATATAGTAGGACCATATGAAGATGACTACAAATCTGTTACAGAGCAGCTTGTAAATAACGGCATTATTGAATATCACGGCTTTCAGGAGGATGTTAAGCCGTTTATAAAAAATTCACATTGTTTTATTCTGCCTTCATATCATGAGGGTATGGCTAATACTAATCTGGAAAGTGCTGCTATGGGCAGACCTGTTATCACAAGTAATATTAACGGCTGTTTAGAGGCTGTTGAAGATGGAGTATCCGGATTTCTCGCACAACCTGAAAATACTGATGACTTATATGTCAAGATAAGGAAGTTTATTGAATTGCCTTATGACCAAAAGATGAAAATGGGACAGGCAGCTCACAATCATATTGCAGATAATTTTGATAAAACAATAATTGTAGATACAACGATAGAAAGAATTTTTAATTAAGTTTGGAGAATTATTTATGCTTAAAATAGTTCCTGTAATTTCAATATGCTTAATTACGGCTTTTTTTTCAGAGTCGTTTTCAAAAAAAAATCCCATAAGTTCAAAGTATGTCTATAAAGAGAAATACTTGTGGTTCTTTATTGCTGTTGTAATGGCAGTGTTTGCAGGATTAAGAGTAAAATACAATGATACAAGTGCATATACTCATATATATAATCTAATACCCGAGAATCCGGTTTTTTCAGACATAGATCTAACATTTGGAAATAATCCGGGATTTAATATTCTTAATGCTATATTAAAAAAATGCAGCGTATCGACTCAGGGATACATAATGTTCTATTCCTTTTTTACATATGTCATTTATATTTGGTTTATTCATAAATACAGTACAGATTTTCTTATGTCTGTATTTTTGTTTATCTGTTTGGTATTTACTTTTCCGCTTGCGGCAATAAAGCAGTGTTTTGCAGTAGCATTATGCTTGCTTGCAGTGGACAAAGCTGTAAACAAAAAATGGTTTTCTTTTATTTTTTGGCTGTTTATTGCAGAGACATTTCATGCATATTCATTTATGTATTTAATGGTTCCGTTTTTGAGTTTTATTCCTTGGAAAAATAAAAAGACATGGATTATGATAGTTATATTCTTTTTTATAGGAATTATGCTGAAACCTTTGCTGGGAACCGTAATCAGCATTACTGATTCATTAGGTGAATCCTATACTGTAGAATCGTTTTCGGAAGCCGGAGTTAATCCGTTCAGATTGCTTGTGTCTTTGGTACCTCTTGTATTATCATATATGTTAAAAGTCGAAATTAATAACCCTGAGTCAGAAGTTACGGACGAAGAGGGTCTCTGTATGAATTTATCGTTTCTGAACGGTGAAATTATGTTTGTTGCTCTTTTCGGAACAGCAAATTATTTTGCAAGACTTGCTAACTATTTCTATATTTTTCCCGTAATTGTATTACCGCGATTGTTTAATATGTTTCCGCAAAAATACAAAATTGTTCTTAAAATAGGTGTAATATTGTGCTATTCTGCGTTTTTCTACTATTCTTCAAATGTTGTATATGGTAGATTTGATTTATTATTCGATAGAATGCCGTTAAACGAATTTAGATTTTTTGCGTAATCGGAGATGACATCAAAGCTGATTGCACCTAATTCTTGTGTCAATTGCGATGTTCCTTCGAATTATGTAGTTATTGGAAATCCCTGCATAATAATTCCCAAGAAGAATGCTTCAGAGGGTTATGTGAATTTTTTAGTGTAAGAGATAAATTATGATAAGATTGCTTATGATTGTCCACGAAATGAATCGCGGCGGAGTTGAAAATTTTATAATGAACCTTTATCGGACTGTTGATAAAAATATAATTCAGTTTGATTTTGTTGAGCATACAAACAGAAAATGTGATTTTGATGATGAAATAAAGGTAATGGGCGGTGAAATATATCATTGCCCTGATTACAGAGTAATTAATCATTTTGCTTATTTAAAATGGTGGAAATTATTTCTGAAAACTCATCCGGAATATAAAATAATCCACAGTCATCTGGATAGCAGTGCAAATATTCATCTGAGAGCAGCGCAAAAGTATGGCAGAATAACGATTGCACATTCCCATAATACCGAAGAGGGTACCGGTATTCGTGCGAAAGTTAAGAAAATTTTGAAAACAGGATTTAATAATTGCTGTGATTATAAATTCGGGTGCTCTGAGGCTGCCAATAAATGGCTGTATAATAATCAATGTGACAAAGCAATAGTAATAAAGAATGGCATTGTATCTTCAAATTATGTATTTGATATTGAAAAAAGAAAGATGTTCATTGATGAATTCGGATTAAAGGATAAAACGGTTATAGGAAGTGTAGCAAGATTTTCCCATCAGAAAAATCATGATTTTATTATTGACGTGTTCACAGAATATCATAAAATTAATTCTGATTCTGTGTTAATGCTTGTTGGTGATGGTGAATTGAAGCAACATATTTCAGACAGAATAAACGACAGCGACATCAGTGACAGTGTTATTTTTACAGGTGTAAGGTCAGATGTTGCAGATTTATTGAATGCTTTTGATTTGTTTTTAATGCCGTCATTTTACGAGGGGTTGCCTGTTTCAATAATTGAAGCACAGGCATCCGGTCTGAAATGTCTGCTTTCCGATGTTATTACAGACGAAACTGATATTACAGGTTTGGTTGAATTTATGAGTTTAAATGAACCGCCTTCAGCCTGGGCAGAAAAAATTAATTTGATGCTGCCTTATGAAAGATTAGACACTTCTGCTGAATTATTTGAGTCAGGATATGATATAAAAGCTACTGCGGATTATCTGACTGATTTCTATTGCAGCTTGTGAATGAGAGGAAAATTATATGGCAAATAAAGCACTGACAGTTTTTACTCCTACTTTTAACAGAGGTTATATAATTAGTAATTGTTATGAGAGTCTTTGCAGACAGACCTGTAAAGATTTTATTTGGTTGGTCGTTGATGATGGTTCAACAGATAATACTGCTGAATTAATAAGAAAATGGCAGAATGCAGATAACGGCTTTGAAATTAAATATGTGTACAAAGAAAATGGCGGTATGCATACTGCGCATAATACTGCTTACGAAAATATAGAAACAGAGCTCAATGTCTGTATTGACTCAGATGACTTTATGCTTGATGATGCTGTTGAGAAAATTGTTGATTTTTGGAAAAAAAACGGCTCTGAGGAATATGCCGGTATAATAGCTCTTGATGTCTATAAAAGTAATCGTAAGGTAATAGGAAAAGAACTGCCGTGTTTTAAATCAACTACATTAATGGGCTATTATAATAACGGAGGAATGGGGGATAAAAAACTTATATACAGAACTGATGTTATAAAATCCACACCTGCTTATCCTGAATTTGACGGCGAAAAATATGTTGGTCTTGCTTACAAATACCATATTGTTGATGAAACTATGGAATTGCTGATAATGAATGAGCCCGTCTGTGTTATTGATTATCAGGAGGATGGTTCTTCATTTTCTATGTGGAAACAGTATTATAACAATCCGAAAGGATTTGCTTTTTTCAGAATTTCACAAATGAAATATCAGACAGGGTTAAAATTATTTAAAATCTGTATTCATTATGTTTCAAGTTCAATTATTTCAAAAGACAGAAGCTTTTTAAAAAAATCTCCTGAAAAGTTATATACCTTAATGGCAATTCCTTTTGGTGTTGCTTTTTCAGTTATTATCAGGCAAAAGGTAAAGAAAAATGCAAAAATGATGTAACCAGAGGAATAATTATGGATTCAAAAGTAAGTATATTGATTCCTGCTTATAACGCGGAAAAAAATATTGATTTCTGTATCAAATCAGTTATAAACCAAACCTATAGTAATTGGGAATTAATAATTATAGATGACGGATCAGAAGATAATACGTTATATATCAGTAAGAAATACGCCGATAAAGACAACAGAATAAAAGTGATATCGCAGCAAAATGTAGGGGTAATGAAAACAAGATTAAGACTTTTAGGCTATATAAGCGGTGAATATTGGACTTTTCTGGATGCTGATGATGCACTGCACCCTCAATTTATAGAGAAAATGTTATGTACAGCTATAGAGTCGGACAGTGATATTGTTGTTACAGAAGGCTTTGTAAATATTTCAAAAAAGCTAAAAATCGGTATGTTTCCGCAAAAAAAATATTCTAAAATAAATTATCGAGAACTTGACAGAATAAAGGCACTGGAAGCTTTGGCAGGCTTTTGCAACTTCAGTGTTGCACTGTGGTCGAGGCTTTATAAAAAAGCGTTGGCAGAAGTATTTAGCAATAATCTGCCTGAATTATTTGTTGGTGATGATATATGTATCAGCCTTTTGCTGTTCAATGCTGCCGAAAAAATAGTAATAACAGATGCTTCATTATATTATTATCGTGCAGGAGGAGGATCGTCTAAGTATTACGATAATCTTCCAAACGATATAAAATCCTTTTACGATTTCAGAAACAGCTTTATAGAAAGTAATTGTATGGATAAAAAATTACTTGATAACAATTTGAAGAATGCACTTCATATTTTCAGAGGTCTGAGCAGCGGTTGCAGAATCAACGGGAAAAAATCATATCAAATTCTATATCCTCTGATTTCAAAATTGCAGAAACTTGATGAGCATTATCTGAATGACTTTTTTGAAACAATAAAGAATTCGGACAGTGTTTATGTTCCAAAAGAAAAAGAAAGAATTATAATAAGAGTAAAAGCCTTTATACTTAACAACTTTTAATGGAGAAAAATATGAGCAATGATAAAATTATTTCAGTTATAGTACCGGTATATGGTATTGAAAAAATAAAGAAAAAATTCATCAAAGCGATAAAATCCATTCAGAATCAGACATACAGAAATATAGAAATAATACTTGTTAATGACGGCTCTAAAGATAATACATTGTCCGTGTTAAATTGTCTTGCAGAGAAAGATAGCAGAATTAAAATAATTAATAAAACAAATGGCGGTGTGGAATCCTCGCGTCGTGAAGGTTTGAAAAATGTGACAGGTGATTTTGTTTTTCATATGGATCAGGATGATTTGCTGAAAAAGAATGCGCTTGAATTATTATTTGATGCAGTTGAAAAGGATAATTCTGATGTCGCTGTCGGTGAATCAGTCAGATTTTTTGGCATAAAAACAATTGCGAGAGATGATTCTTTTTTTGAAAAAAGCATTTGTTTAAATCATGAAGCTTTTATGAAAGATTATTTTATAGGCTTTTTCGGAGTTAATAATTTTCCGGTTAATATCTGGAATAAGCTATATCGCAAAGAGTTTCTTGATAGTGTTGCAGTGCCTCCTACAGTAGGACTTTACAATGAAGATCTTAATTATAATATACATATTCTTCCTCAAGCGAAGAAAATCTCAATACTTAATGAAACAACATATTATTACAGATGGGGTGGTTTTACAAACCATAAAATTGATTGCTTAACTGAAGTTGCTTTAAGTTGTTATAATTTAAAAAAAGAAATGATTACTGAGTATAATCTGGACAGCAGGGAAATTCCGTTCAGCTATTATGTTTCTTTGGAACTTCTTAACCAGATTAACAGTGTTTTGCGTCAGGAGGTCGAATGGAATCATCTTGACTATAATGAATTTAAAAACAGATATAATGAATTAAATAATATTAAAGAGGTTCGTTTTTCAAAACAATATCTATCAGATAATGAAAAGGCTTTGCAGCATCCTCATATCTGTTTTTATTTATCAGATGACAGCAAAGCATTGTATTATTATATATTAGACGGTATAAGACAGAACAGAAGAAATAAAATACTAAGCAGATTTTTATAATTTATTGAGAGTGTGTTATGAAAAAGAAAATTTTTATTTTTTCCCATGCTATGGAAATCGGCGGAGCTGAAAGAGCTTTACTTGGTTTGCTCAATTGTATAGACTATGACGCGTACGATGTTGACTTGTTTTTGATGCGTCACAGCGGTGAACTTATGGAGTTTATACCCGGGCGTGTTAATTTGCTTTGTGCTGAAAGAAAGTATTCGTCTTTGGCGATTCCTGTTGTTGATGTTATAAAAAACGGTGATTTTGATATTGCAATGGGAAGGATTGTCGGAAAGCTAAGAGCTGGAAAATTCAATAAAAAAATGAATTACAGTGATAGTAATGCTTATCTTGAATACAGCCATAAATATACAAAAAAATATATGCCTGAAATGTCAGATAAGGAATATAATCTGGCTATAAGTTTTTTGACCCCTCATTATTTTGTTGCAGAAAAGGTTAAGGCGAAAAAGAAAGTAGCATGGATACATACTGATTATTCATATTTGAATGTAGATGTTGCCTCAGAGCTGAAAATGTGGTCTGTATATGATAATATAGTGTCGATTTCAGATGATGTTACAAGAGCGTTTCTTACTAAATTTCCATCGCTTGAAAACAAAATAATACTTATTGAAAATATATTATCAAAATCAACAATTGAAAGTCAGTCGGTTTTGTTTGATGTAAATGAAGAAATGAGCGGCAGTCTTAAACTGCTGTCAATAGGCAGATTTTGCGAGGCTAAGAATTTTGATAATATTCCTGAAATCGCAGGTATGATTAAATCAAAAGGCATCAATTTTAAATGGTATATTATTGGTTATGGCAGTGATGAGGATTTAATACGTTCGAAAATCAAGCTGTTTAGTATGGAGGATACAGTGATTATTCTCGGTAAAAAGGAAAATCCGTATCCATATATAAAAGCTTGTGATATTTACGTTCAGCCGTCGCGGTATGAAGGAAAGGCGGTAACTGTATGTGAGGCACTTATACTGAATAAGCCTGTTGTTATAACCGACTATCCTACTGCTCACAGTCAGATAAGAAACGGTTATGACGGAATAATTGTTCCGTCCGATAATCAGGGCTGTGCAGATGCTTTGGCAGAGATTATGACTGATTTGTCGCTTCAGTCTTGTCTTGTGAAAAATATGAAAAAAAGCAATTATTCAAATGAATGTGAAATAGAGAAATTATATGAATTGACAGAGGAATAAATTATGATACCAAAAAAAATTCATTATTGCTGGTTTGGCGGTGCAGAAAAGCCTGTCAGTGTTCAGAAATGCATAAATAGCTGGAAAAAGTTCTGCCCTGATTATGAAATAATAGAATGGAATGAAGATAATTTTGATATTCATTGTATGCCTTTTGTCGAGCAGGCAATTGAGGCAAAAAAATATGCCTTTGCCAGCGATGTAGCAAGACTTATTATAGTTTATGAAAACGGAGGACTCTATTTTGACACTGATGTTGAGGCTGTGAGAAGCTTTGATGACTTGCTTGACAATGAAGCTTTTTTCGGATTTGAAAATAATGAATATGTTGCTTCCGGTCTTGGATTCGGCTCAAAGGCTGGTAATGAATTTATTAAGGAACATATTGAGGCATACAAAGATGAGGTGTTTATTAAGTCTGACGGTTCATTTAATATGATAGGGTGTCCTCGTGTTGCAACAAAACTGCTTCTTGAAAAGGGTCTTGTGACTGACGGACGTGAGCAGCTTGTTGACTGTGTAAGAATTTATCCTGCTGATTATTTTAATCCTTATGACAATATAACGGGAAGATTGAACAGTACTGATAATACACACTCCATTCATTGGTATGATGCAAGCTGGACAAATGATTCAAAAGCCAAAAGGAAGCTTGCACAGTTTCTGCACAGAGTTTTAGGTGTAAATACTGTTGAAAAAATGAAACGTATATTGAGGAATTGATTATGAAAAAAATAATGCTGCTGAACACTGCAATTGCAACATCTAATATTGGTGATTATATAATTATGGAGTGTGTAAAAAAAGAGCTTGCTCCGATTTTGGAAAACAATTTTGTGTATGAAATGCCGACACATACAGTTGCGTTTAATGCATTTTCTGTTTGGCGTAATTCCAATGTTGTGCAGAATTACTCAAATTGTGATTATAAGTTTGCAGGCGGTTCCAATCTTCTTGTGAAAGAGCTGTTTACTCATTATCCGCAGTGGAATATCAATAAGTGGAATTCAAAACCATTGAACGGAACCATAACTGTTGGTGTAGGTGCAGGTGCAGGCAATAATGCTGACAGATATACTATCAGTCTTTACAGGTCTGTGCTTAATCACGACTATTATCACAGTGTTCGTGATGAAAGGAGCAAGGCTTATGTGGAAAATGTTCTTGGTCTGAAGGCTATTAATACCGGATGTGTGACAATGTGGATGCTTACTGAGGATTTCTGCAAAACCATACCTTCAGAAAAATCCGATACTGCTCTTATCACTTTAACCGCAAGACCTGTGGTTAACCCCAAAGAGCAGATGATGGTAGATATTGTTCAGAAAAACTATTCAAAGGTTTACTGCTGGCTTCAGGGTGATGATGATTTAAAGTATTTTAATAGGCTCAGCAATACAGAAGGAATTGAGCTTATTCCTCCTTCAAAGGATTCTTATGAAAAAATACTTGATACAGTCGAGCTTGATTATATCGGCACAAGGCTTCATGGCGGTGTATATGCTATGCGTCACAGAAAAAGAGCTATAATAATTGCTATTGATGAACGTGCTGAAGAGATTAATAAAAATAATAATCTCAACTGCTTGTTGATTGATGAAATAGACAGGCTCGACGATATGATAAACAGTGAATTTGAAACAAGAATTATTATGCCGTTTGATGAAATAGCCCGTTGGAAAGCACAGTTTGAGGAGTTTAAATAATGGAAAGCATACAAATAACATCAATTAAAGTAAACAAAGGTCTTGTTGATATCAGCTTTAAACCTTCAAAGGCAATAGAAAAGTATTTTTTGCCTGAACATCATTTTTTTACAGAATATAGCTTTGATGTTTCAAATGTACCGGAATCTGTGCTGGTTTTGCCTGTTCTTATGAATTTACTTCCGTTTTCATGGATTACTGACAGTGTAATATGGGTTAATGAAATTGATGAGGATTTTTATAACTGTATTCAACCTTTGAAAACCGCAATGAGAGAAATGCATTCAGATATGGATTTAGGCGGAACATTGATTGCTGCAAAAAGAATAAATAACTCGGTGCAAATAAAAAAAGAGGCATTGCTGTTGTTTACAGGTGGTGTTGATGCAACTGCTTCAATGATAAGAACAAAAGAAAAGAATCCTGTTCTTTTCAACACAAACGGCTGGTATAAAAATTCACCTGTCGAAAATAATGCAGTGTATGATGCTGATGTTGCTGCAATAAACAGTATTGCTGCTTCTATGGAATTGGATGCCTTTTATGTTAAATCAAACTTTGCAAAATTTATTATTGCTTCTGAAATAGATAAAAATTACTGCAGAAAATATGCAACAACATGGTGGTTCGGTTTTCAGCATTCTTTGGCTTTTCTTGGTTGTGCAATGGTTGCCGCTTACAGACTCGGAATTAAAAATGTATATATTGCAAGCTCTTATACATTCGGACAGTATATTATCTGTGTTTCGGATCCGAGGATAGATAACTGTGTACAATGTGCCGGAATAAAAACTGTGCATGATGGTTATGAATTGTCAAGACAGGATAAGGTTAAAAAAATTTTTGAGTTTCATACTGAAACTCAGCATCATATGATGCTGAGAGTGTGTTCCTTTAATACCGGAAATTGCTGTGAATGTGAAAAGTGCTTCAGGTCAATGCTGGCATTGATAAATGAAGGTGCTGATGATTTATCAGAATACGGCTTTTATTTTGAAGGTTCGTTTTTGGATATATTAAAGAATTTTATTGAAAATAAAGCAATGGAATTAGATGCTAATCATATAGTATTCTGGAATGATATTATCAAAAAAATGGGCGAAAATTATGATAATATATTTCATAAAGAGGTGTATGATTATTTGTCAGGAATTAATCTTGAAAAAGCCAGAAAAAAGGCTGTTTGGAATCATTACAGAAAAGATTATAAGGAAATTATTAAAAGAAAAATATTAAAAAAATAATGATCAATAGGAGAGAATATGTCTTCCGGAAAATTCAGTTTAATAAATTTAGATATTTCAAATTCTGAAAAAACCGCACTGAGTATGATAACGAATTTAATCTCATTTGCTATTACAATAGGAATCAGTTTTTTTCTTTCGCCGTATATTGTAAAAATGCTTGGAGCGGATGCTAACGGTTTTGTTACATTGGCTAATAATTTTGTTGGATATGCTCAGTTGATTACAATTGCTCTTAATGGTGTCGGAAGCAGATTTGTTACTGTTGCATACCATCAGGGTGATTATGAGAAATCCGGCAGATACTTCTCAACCTTGTTTTTCGGAAATGTAACAATAGGTATTGTTTTTTTTCTGCTCGGCGGAATTATTATTTATGAATTAGATAAACTTCTGGATGTTCCTGTAAATTTGGTTAATGATATAAAACTGCTGTTCTTTTTTGTGTTTATGAATTTTATATTAAATACTGTGTTCAGTCCTTTTTCAACACCTGTTTACATAAAAAACAAGCTCTATCTGCAGTATGTCAGAGATGTTCAGGCACAGTCCATAAGAGGAATATTATTGGTTGTTTTGTTTTTCGTATTCAGTCCTAAGGTATTCTTTGTCGGTCTTGGTTTAATTGTTACCTCAATAATTTGTGCGGCTTATAATGTTTATTATAAAATCAAACTTGTGCCGGAAATTAAAATCAAAAAAGAATATTTTACAGTTAAATATCTTAAGGAGTTATTGTCTCAGGGCGTATGGAATTCTCTTTCCTCAGCAGGCAATATGCTTTTGAGCGGATTGGATCTGCTGATTGCAAATCTGTTTGTAGGAAGCGGACCTATGGGAATATTATCAGTAGCCAAAACCTTTCCCGGTGTTATATCATCTTTGATGGGGACTCTGTCACAAGTGTTTTATCCTGATATGTTAAAAGAATATTCGGATAAGAATTTTGATGCACTTGCTAATACCGTTAAAAAGTCAACTAAGCTTTTATTAATGATATGTTCAATTCCTACAGTGTTTTTAATTGTATTCGGTTCGGAATTTTATTCGTTATGGCAACCGACTCTTGATGCAAAAGAACTGCAGATTTTATCAATTTTAACCTGTTTGTCAACTCTTTTTATATGTGCAGGTTCCTGCCTTTCAAATATATTTACTCTGTCACTTCAGGTCAGAAAAAATTCAATCGCCGTTATTATTTCAGGTGTTATAAGTACAGTAGTAACTTTAATACTTGTGAAATTCACAAATCTTGGTGTTTATGCAATCGCAGGTGTAAGCAGTGTTGTCGGAATTATAAGAGCACTTGTTTATTCTTTCCCGAAATCAGCTTCATTGATAGGGAAAAATAAAAAGACTTTTTATTCTATCACCTTAAATACAATGAAGTGTTCAATTATACTAAGCTGTGCTGGCTTTGCAATAAAGCAGTTGTTCACATTGGATAATTGGTTCAATCTTATAGCGGCTGCCGTTGTTTTTTCAATAATCAGCCTTATTATTAATATGATTATATTATTTAATAAACATGACAGAAAAATGTTAATTGATTATGCTTTGTGCAGATTTAAAATAAGGAAGTAATTATGATATTTATTATTGTTTCGGCATATAATGCTCAATCCTGTCTGAAAAACGCTGTAAATTCAGTAATTACGCAAAAATATACTGATTGGAAAATGATACTTGTTAATGACGGCTCAACAGACGATACATTAAATATATGTGAAAAATACGCTAAACAGGATTCAAGAATTTTTGTTATAAATCAAAATAACACAGGTCAGTTTGAGGCAAGACTGAACGGTTATAAATTTATAAAAAATTTATCATATAATAATGAGGATTATATTGCTTTTCTGGATGCTGACGATGTTTTTTATGATGAAAATTCATTGCAGAATATGATTGATGCGTCCCGCAGCGGAGAGGCTGACATTGTTTGTGCACAGCATTCAATGGTAAGTGCTGTTAACTCAGGCACAGATAAAACAGAATCTCATTACATATTGAAAAATGAAGAGTATTTTGAGGATAGCGAAGAAATAAAAAAAAGAATTGCAATATCATTTTTCGGTGAGCATTATATTTATAATGCCTTGTGGGCAAAGCTGTTCAAGGTATCATTATTTGAAAAGGTAAATGAAATTGAGTATTTCCCTAAAAGATACGGTGAAGATTTATTTGTTAATATGCATCTTTTTCTGAATGCAGATACGGTTTCAATAACAACAAAAAAAGTATATAAGTATGTTCAGGGCGGTTTAACATCAAAGTTTATGCCGTATTATTTTGATGATATTGTGAAAATTCATTGTTTCAGAAAAGAATGTATTGATAAATATAATCTGCCTGAAGAATATTCAAGATGCACCGATTTTCAGACACGCTCTTTTTTTCACAACTGGATTTTAATGTGTTATAGATACCGCGTTTATAAAAATGAAGAATTGGTAAAAGAAATAAAACGCTGTGCGGAAGATAAAAATATTTCTGAAATACTTGCTGATGAAGCTGCCTGCAGAAAGGATAATTACGCAGGTGAATTTCTGGTATGTGCCGGAAAAGGCGACTATTATGGTGCATACAAGGAAATAAAGGTTGCGGCAAAGAATCTTAATTTTTTTGGAAAAGTAAAAAACAAATTGAAGGACTTGTTATGATTAAATTAAAATTATTTATAATAAGATTTTTTACGGGATTTTTTTCTCATTTCAAAAAGAAAGATATTATTCTTTTTGAAAGTGTTCCTGTTTATTCTGACAATACAAAATATGTTTATGAAGAACTGAATAAAAGAAAGGTGTTTGAAAAATACAAACCTTACTGGATTGTCGATAAAGAAATGATTGTTGACTGTGAAACTGCTGTTTCAGGCAATATCAAAAAATCCGAAAATGCAGTATGGAAATTGATTTCGGTTATAAAATGTTTATACTATTTTTCAGTTTGCAGATTTGTAATTTGTGAAAGTGATTTTCCAAGGTTTGATTTTAAGGATGTTTATTATATAGATTTGGCTCATGGTGCAGCGCTGAAGAATTGCAGTGGATATTATAATATGCCTGAAAACTGCAATGAAGCTATGTCTTTATCTCCCTTTCTTGCAAAATATGATGCAATTAATTTTAATTGCGATGTATCAAAAATGAATATTCTCGGATATGCTCGCAACGACTTGCTCCTTGGCGATAAAGTTTCACTCAATGACATTTTTTCTGCCGATGCAGATAAATATATTTATTGGATGCCTACATACAGACAGCATAAAAACGGACAGGTTGATACAAGCCGAATCTCGTTTCCTATAATTTATAATGAAATCATTGCAAATGAAATTAATGAGTGTGCCGAAAAGAACAGTATCGTTATTATTGTCAAGCCGCATCCTCAGCAGGATCTCAGCAGAATCAGAAGCCTTAAATTAAGCAATCTGATTTTTATTGACAATGCATTTCTTTCTGATAATAATATTGAAAACTATAGTCTGCTTGGCAGTTCAGATGCACTTATTACTGATTACTCATCAGTTTATTATGATTATCTTTTGTGTGATAAGCCGATAGCCTTGTGTTTTGATGATTATGATGATTATTTCAGCAAAACAGGATTTACTGTCGATCCTGATATAATTCTGGCTGGCGGAGAAAAGATATATGATACAAACGATATGTGCTCTTTTATTGAACAAATTGCTAAAGGTGTTGACCCGCTGGCAGATAAACGTCGTGAAATCAGAGATTTGTGCCATAAATATAAGGATAATAAATCAACTGACAGAATTGCTGATTATATAATATCATTATTATTTAATCAACAGTAATGGAATACAGGAGAAGGGTTTACAATGACAGTTTATTTTGCGGGTATTGTTTATTTTATTTCAATTGCTGTAATATTTATTTTAAACAGAAAAAAGTCAGTAATCAGCTATAAGGATTTCAGTACTCACAGAAAATTTTTAATGGGATTTGCGGTTGTTCTTATTGTTGTGTTTCATAGTGTTCTTTATAACAGTCTGAATACCGACAGTAGAATGGTGCAAGCAATAGCTGATTTTATTTGTTTTGATTTTAATATCGGTGTTGAAATATTTTTATTAGTGTCAGGAATAGGCTTGTATTATTCTTTCAGCAAAGGTAGTATTTCTTTCAGAAAATATTATTTAAAGAGGGTGTTGAATGTTTATTTAATTGCTCTCATAATTGATTTGCCTTATATTATATATACAGATTTGATATTTGAAAACAAAGGTTTTTTATATGCAATTTCAGAATGGACAGGGCTTCTGAATTGGAGCGGAGAATCAAGAATAGCGTGGTATGTTGTGTTTGTTATGATTCTTTATGCTGTTTATCCTCTGATTTTTAAAGCGCTGAAAGCAACGGAAAAATCAAAATATTCATTCATATATATTTTACTGTTTTATATTGTATGGGTAATGCTTTGCTTTGCTATGAATAAAACAATTCCCGAAATATATAGTGTTATTGAAATTGCTGTTACCAGAGTTCCGATTTTTATTATTGGTTGCTATATAGGGCAGTTAGTATACAACAAAGCACAATTCACAATGAAAACATACATTACGTGTATTGCAGGAATAGCTATATATGTATTATTAAGAAGTATTTCCGGAAGCCTGTTATCTCAGCGTCTGAGTCATTGTCTTATAAGTTTTGTGCTGTGCATAATCGTACTTGCAATTATTCAATTTTTAAAACTTTATAAAACTTCGTTTTATAAAGCACAGTGCTTTATCGGAAATATGTCATTAGAAATATATCTTATTCATATGGCTGGTGTTTTGATATTGCAAATGAATAATTGCTGCTCATACATATCTTACTATGCTATGATTGCCGCTGTTGTACCGATTAGCATTGGTGTTTCAAAGCTTAGAAATATCATCGTGAAGAAATATGTTTCCGGTATAAAAGGAAGAAAATAAATGAATATAGAAAAAGTATATGGAGTTAAGCATAAGGATGAAACGGTTCGTGCCTTATCACGCTCAGGGGGAATTTTTACTGCTTTAACTGATATTATTCTGGATAAAAACGGCACTGTTTACGGCTGTGCACTCAATGCTGATATGCTTGCAGAGCACAGAAGAGCAGTCACTAAGGAAGAAAGGGACTCTTTCAGAGGTTCAAAATATATTCAAAGCAACATAAATGATTGCTATGCTTTATGTCTGAAGGATTTAAGGACAGGCATTCCTGTTTTATTCTCCGGAACGCCCTGTCAGATTGAAGGACTTAAAAATTATTTGAATATAAAGGGCGCAGACAGTGAAAAGCTTATTACTGTTGATATTCTTTGTCACGGTGTCCCTTCTCCTATGGTATGGAAGGATTTTCTTGAAGAAAAGTTTTCTGATAAAAGTATAGATGCAGTTGATTTCAGAGATAAAAAGAATTTTGGCTGGCGCAATCATATTGAAACTGTGACAGCTGACGGAAAAGAGGAATCAAGCAGAGTATTTACAGATTTGTTTTATTCCCATCTGATATTAAGACCATCCTGTTTTGAATGTAATTACAAAAGGCGGGACAGAGTTTCTGACATTACAATAGGTGACTATTGGCGTATTGAGAATAACGATAAGCTTTTTGACGACGATAAAGGTGTTTCTCTCGTAAAGATTAACAGTGAAAAAGGAAAGATGCTGTTTAGTGAATGTAAGGAAAGTTTAATCATAAAGGAATTTCCTTTAGCAACAAGTATTCAGCCGGCACTTAGATGTAATTATTCATCTCCTGTGAACAGGGAGGAGTTTTGGAAAGAATATTCAACTGATACGGTCGAAAACCTTATGAAGAAGTATACTTCTTCACCGCCTCCGACAGTGAAACAAAGAATAAATACACTTGTCTATGCTGTAATGCATAAGATGAAACTTATATAAATTAAAATGTACTGAAGGTATGAGATGAAAACTACTGATTTGTATGAAATAAAGCAAAAATGCTGTGGCTGCTGGGCTTGTGAATCCGTTTGCCCGAAGTCTGCAATATCAATGCAGCCTGATAATGAAGGCTTTTTATATCCTGTAGTTAATCAGGAAAAATGCATAGATTGTTATGCTTGTATTAGGGTTTGTCCGGTTAAGTCGTCAGCACACAGAATTGAGAGTGAAGAAAAGCAAAGGCATATAGGAATAATTAACCTCCAGTTTACCCAGAATTATGGTGCGGTAATTGCGGCTGCAGTTTTGCAAAATATTGTTGAAAAAATAGTTAATAACACTTATGTTGTTCAGACAATTGATTACAGACCTTTCAGGCTTTTTGGCAACAGATTTGCTCAAAAGGCAGATGAAATAAAGGATTACGGCGGACTGAAATTATTTTTGAAAAGCAGAAAGCAAGCTGCTGACAGCTCAATAAGCATAGACGATTCAATAAAGCGAAAGCAACGGTTTGATATTTTCAGAGATTCGTATCTGAATTTAACGCCTGTTTTCCAGAATGCTTATGAAATAAACAGCAAGGTTAACTATTTTGCTTTTATAGTAGGCTCAGATATTGTATGGGCACCAAAAAGAGCTGATAATTTCAGAGCTGACGGCTATTTTTTGAAATTTGCCGACAAGGGTGAAAAAAAGATTTCCTATGCAGCAAGTTTGGATTGCAGGGTCGGTAGAAAGCTTAATGGAATGAAAGCTTGTTATAAAGATAATTTAAAATATCTTGACTGTATTTCTGTAAGAGAAAAAAGCAGTGTTGATTTTATTCAGACATTAACAGATAAAAAGGTTTATGAATGCTGTGATCCGGCTTTTCTTGCGCAGCCGTCATTTTATGATGATATGATTAATGGTGCAGACGTTAATCAGGATAACAGAAAATTTATATATGTTTATATTCTGGAGCTTAATCCCGAAATAGTATCCTATGCAAACAAGCTTTCAGCTGAAAAGGATTTGAAAATATGCTATTATTCTCAATTTCACAAGGAGTACAATGAAAACAGTGAAGACTGCATAGCAGACGGACCTGCAGAATTTTTATACAGGTTAAAAAATGCAGAATATGTACTTACAAATTCATTTCACTGTCTTGTGTTTTCATTGCTGTTCAAAAAGAAATTTCTGTCTTTCGGAAGGTCAAAAATCAGTATTAAATCAACAGATTTACTGTCGAAGTTTGATTTGACAGACAGATTTGTTATTGATGCAGATTCAAATATTGATATAGATCAGCCAATTGATTTTGAAAAAGTTGAAAGAACGATAAAAATAATGCGCAAGGATTCAATCAATTATTTGTCCCAGTCATTAAAAGATATTATTAATCAGGAGGAAGATATATGAAAGGTATTATTTTGGCGGGCGGAAGCGGTACAAGGCTCTATCCATTGACTATGGTAACATCAAAACAATTGCTGCCGATTTATGATAAGCCTATGATTTATTATCCTTTGAGCACATTGATGCTTGCAGGTATAAATGATATTTTAATCATATCAACCCCTGCAGATTTGCCCAATTTTGAGCGGCTTCTTGGTGATGGAAGTCAGTATGGTATTAGATTGTCGTATAAGGTTCAGCCATCTCCTGACGGATTAGCTCAGGCATTTACACTCGGTGAAGAATTTATCGGTAATGATTGCTGTGCGATGGTTTTGGGTGACAATATTTTTTACGGGGCAGGCTTCAGTTCAATTCTTGAACAGGCAAAGCGTAATGCTGAGGAAAATAAAAGAGCTACCGTTTTTGCATATCACGTTGATGATCCCGAAAGATTTGGAATAGTTGAGTTTGACAATGAAGGAAAGGCTCTTTCTGTTGAAGAAAAGCCTGAAAATCCAAAATCACCTTGGGCGGTTACAGGGCTGTATTTTTATGATAATCGCTGTGTAGATTTTGCAAAGAATCAAACGCCGTCAGCCAGAGGTGAGCTTGAAATAACAGATTTGAACAGAGCTTATCTTAACAGCGGTGAGCTTGATGTCAAACTTCTGGGAAGAGGCTTTGCATGGCTTGATACCGGTACTATGGATAGTCTGATAGATGCAGCAGATTTTGTAAAAACTATTCAAAATCAGCAGAATATAAGAATATCTGCTCCTGAGGAAATTGCTTGGCGCAAGGGCTGGATTGATACAGATACTCTTATAAACTCGGCTGAGAAGTACGGAAAATCCGATTATGGCAAGTATCTTAAAAGAGTTGCAGAAGAAGGAATATAAAGGAGAAATTTATTATGACAATTATAGTAACCGGCGGTGCCGGATTTATCGGCTCAAACTTCATATTTCATATGTTAAAAGAGCATCCTGATTACCGTATCATTTGTCTTGATAAGCTTACTTATGCAGGCAATCTTTCAACTCTTGCTCCGGTTATGGATAACCCTGATTTCAGATTTGTAAAGGCTGATATATGTGACAGAGAAGCAGTTGAAAAGCTTTTTGAAGAAGAGCATCCTGATATTGTAGTTAACTTTGCGGCAGAATCTCACGTTGACCGTTCTATCGAAGATCCGGGGGTTTTCTTAAAGACAAATATTCTCGGTACTCAGACACTTATGGATGCCTGCAGAAAATATGGAATTACCCGTTATCATCAGGTTTCTACTGATGAGGTTTATGGCGACCTTCCGCTTGACAGACCTGATCTTTTCTTCACAGAGGAAACACCAATTCACACGTCTTCTCCTTACAGCTCATCAAAAGCAGGTGCGGATCTTCTCGTTTTGGCTTATTACCGAACATTCGGCTTACCTGTAACTATCAGCCGCTGTTCAAATAATTATGGTCCATATCATTTCCCTGAGAAGCTTATACCGCTTATGATTGCTAATGCGTTAAATAATAAACCGCTCCCCGTTTATGGTGAAGGACTGAATGTTCGTGACTGGCTGTATGTGGAGGATCATTGCAAGGCAATCGACCTTATTATCCATAAGGGAAGAGTAGGCGAGGTTTACAATATCGGCGGTCATAATGAAATGAAAAACATCGACATTGTCAGGCTTATATGCAAAGAGCTTGGCAAGAGTGAGGATTTAATCACGTATGTTGCAGACAGAAAGGGTCACGATATGCGTTACGCTATTGACCCGACAAAAATTCACAACGAGCTCGGCTGGCTGCCTGAAACAATGTTTGCTGACGGAATTAAAAAAACTATACAATGGTACCTTGATAATAAGGAATGGTGGGAAACAATAATTACCGGAGAGTATCAGACTTACTATGATAATATGTATTCCGGAAGATAGAAATACAGGAGAGGATGGATTTTAATGGAAAATGAAAAAAGCGTGCCCTTGTCCGAAGGCTTTAACCCGTTAATTTCAGTTTTAGTGCCTGTATATAATGCAGAGGATTGCCTTGACAGATGTGTTAATTCAATTTTAAATCAGTCATATAAGAATATTGAATTGATATTAGTTGACGATGGTTCAACAGACAATAGTCCGCAGATATGTGACCATTATGCTTCGGCAGATAAGAGAGTCAGAGCAGTACATAAGCATAATGGCGGAATAGCCTCATCAAGAATGCGTTTGTTAAGTGAAGCCGGAGGAGATTATTATATTTTTGCAGATAATGATGATTTTTATCTGCCGGGAGTATTTGAGGCTTTTGTAAAAGAAGCTGCTTTAAGCGGTGCTGAAATAATTCAGGGTCAGATAGATGAATGCGTGGAAAGCAGTTTAAAACGATATTCGCCTGCCTTCAGTAACTATAATGTAAATGAATCTCAAATAATTTCAACAGGCGATTTTTGCAGAATGAGCTTGAATGATAAGTATAAATTCTATGCAAGAAATTTATGGGGCAAAATGTATAAGAATTCATTATTTAATGGATTAAAAATGCCAAATAAACGGTTTTATGATGGAATGTATTTAAACGGGCTGGTGTTTGACTGCAATAAGATATCGAAAATATCAATAATTAATATTACTGCATATTGTCATGTTCTTTTAGATTCGTCGGTAAGTCATTCATGGAGTGCACAGGATTATGTTGATTTATTTAAAGTGTATGTTGAAATTTATGAAAATTCATTGAATTTAACTGATGATGACAAAATTATTTCATATAATCTTGAATATATTTTCAAGTATTTCGGAATGTATCAGACCGGAGCTTCAAATGCCGGGATTTTAACCGGAGATAATAAAGCATTTTTTGATGACATTAAGAAAAAATACTTAAAAGTAATGTTGAAGAATAAATTTATTCCGGCAAATAAGAAGCTGATTATGTGCATGGGATCTAATTTGTTTTTACATTCAAATTTTATGAGATTAAAGAACAGACTCAGCAGGATATAAATATTTATATAATTATGCTGTTGAAATAATAATTTTATATTAAATGAGGAAATTGAATGGGACAGATAACGATAGAAAAAAATGTCGGCGGAATTGAAGGCTTGTGCGTTGTTACTCCTGCTGTTCATGGCGATAACCGTGGATATTTTATGGAAACATATAATGAAAATGATATGCGAGAAGCAGGTATTGATATCAGATTTGTTCAGGATAATCAATCTGCATCAACCAAAGGCGTACTGAGAGGTCTGCACAGACAGATGAAATATCCACAGTCAAAGCTTGTGCGCGTAATTAAAGGCAGTGTTTATGATGTTGCTGTTGATATGCGCGAGGGTAGTTCAACATATCTGAAATGGTATGGTTTGGAATTAAATGAAGAAAACAAAAAGCAGTTTTTTATTCCCAAAGGATTTGCACACGGTTTTTTGGTTTTATCTGATTATGCTGAGTTCTGCTATAAGGTTGATGACTTCTTTCATCCGAATGATGAAAGCGGTATTGCATACGATGATCCGGCAATCGGTGTAAAATGGCCTATATCTGAGGGAATGCAATTAAATATTTCAGATAAAGACAAAGCTTGGAAACCATTATAATTTTTTGGAGAAACGGATAATGAAGATATTAGTTACAGGTGTAAAAGGTCAGCTTGGTTATGATGTGGTTAATGAGTTATCAAAAAGAGGTCATAATGCCATAGGTGTCGATATTGATGAAATGGATATTACTGATAAGCAAAGTGTAGAGAATGTTATATGTGAAGCAGAGCCTGATGGAATAATTCATTGTGCTGCGTGGACGGCTGTTGATCTTGCTGAGGATGATGCTAATTCAGAAATGGTACGCAAAGTTAATACCGTCGGTACACAGAATATTGCAGAGATATGCAAAAAACTTGACTGCAAAATGCTTTATATCAGTACAGATTATGTGTTTAATGGTCAGGGGACAGAGCCATGGAAGCCTGACTGCAGGGAATACAGTCCGCTTAATGTCTATGGTCAGACAAAGCTTGAAGGAGAATTGGCTGTATCACAGTTGCTTGATAAGTATTTTATAGTACGTATAGCATGGGTATTTGGTATCAATGGCAATAACTTTGTTAAAACTATGCTGAATGTCGGAAAAAAAAATGACAGCGTTTGTGTGGTTAATGATCAGATAGGAACGCCGACCTATACCTTTGACCTTGCCAGACTTCTTGTAGATATGATTGAATCAGATAAATATGGATACTATCATGCAACTAATAGCGGCGGCTATATAAGCTGGTATGATTTTACATGTGAAATATACAAACAGGTTGGATATTCAACTGAAGTTATTCCTGTTACAACAGAGCAATATGGCGTTTCAAAGGCAGCAAGACCGTTTAACAGCAGACTTGATAAAAGCAAGCTTTCGGAAAATGGATTTATTCCGCTTCCTGATTGGAAGGATGCATTATCAAGATATTTAAAAACAATTAAGTATTAATATTAACCATTTGATATGGTAGAAATTCACAGGTTATAGATATATGAATATAGTATCAATTCTGGCTAATGGTGTCGGTTCACGCTTCGGAAGCAATGTTCCAAAGCAGTTCCATAAAATCAATGGTAAAATGGTAATTGAATTTGTTATTGATTCAATACTTGAAAGTAAAAATATTGACAAAATTGTTATTGCAACAAATATTGAAGCAAACAGTGTCTATCTTGCTGATATTTGTGAGCAGAATAATATTGATTTGATTGAGGGCGGCAGCAGCAGAAATCGTACTCTGCGTAATGTTCTTGACTATATTGATAAGAAATATGCTTGTAAAAAGCTTATTGTGTGTGACGCAGTTCGTCCTATGATAACGGGTGAGCTTATGGATAAATATTTTAAAATGCTTGATAGCTGTGATGCTGTTGTAACTGCACAGAAAATTACGGATTCACTTGGCTGTTATAATTTTCAGAAGGTCAACAGAGAGCATTATTATCTGATGCAGTCACCTGAGGGTTTTGATTTTAAACTGCTCAACAACATTTTTGATTCTGAGTCGGAGCTTACGGAGGTGACACAGCAGCTTCCTGAGGATAGTAAGATTGAACTTTACTTTGATTTCAGCAATAATTTCAAGCTTACTTATCCTGCTGACTTAAAATATCTTGAAGCACTTATTAAAGATAGAGAAAATCATATAAAAATTGATAATATTTTAAATAATGTTGTAAGGTTAAAGAATTATCTTTCTAAGTATTATCCAAAGGAAGCAAAGGAATGGGTAGAAACCCTTAAAAATGAAATACCTAATCTTTTGAAAAAATGGCAGATTGATGAATACCATGTAATAAAAACCTCGCATTTCGGAATTATTTTTATTGCACACAGCATTAAATACGGAAAATGTGTTCTTAAAATAATTCCTCCGTTTATAGGCAGATATGAGCAGGAGCGCTCATGTTACTGTTCTCTTAATGCAAGCTTTATGTGTGAATTGCTTGATTTCGACGACAGTTGTTCTGCACTTCTTATGGAATACTGCTATGAGGTAAGCGAGCCGGATTGCGGCTTAATTGTTGCGTTTTTTGATAAGGTTGTTCATGGTGCTGTCAATAAGTATTCTGATATTGATACGTCAAATTTTCATGATTATTCAGATATCCTTCACCATAAGCTGAAAGAAAACAGCTTTGATTATAAAAATGAAAAAATTATAGATTATGTAAAAAAGGCGGTTAAGCTTTACGATGATACCTTTAATGAACAGGATAGGGTTTTAATCCACGGTGATTTGCATAGCTATAATATTATGTCAAAAGATAATCAGCTTGTTGCAATCGACCCAATTGGTTATATTGCGCCTGCTGAAATAGATATTGCACGCTTTATAGGTACTGAATTAACTGATGGAAATGGCGATATTGCTGAGAATTACAATTTGCTTATTGAGAAATTTTCAGTAATTGCCGACAGAGACAGATTGAAAAAAGCCTGCTTTATTGATATGATTTTCAGACTTCATAACAGTCTGTTTGAAAATGAGAATTATGATTTAACAGATAAATGGTTAAATGTATTAAATCAGATAGCATAAAAAATCCCCATTGTATACCTGAAAGGTTTACAATGGGGATTTTTGCAGTATAAAAGTTTTATTTTGTTTTTCTCCATGTATTCGGGCTGAAGAGAAGTATTATAGGAAACAGCTCAAGTCTTCCTGCAAGCATATCAAATATCAGAACAAGCTTTGAAAGTACATTGAATTGTGCAAAATTTCCTGTAGGACCTACCAAATCAAGACCCGGACCTATATTGTTAAAGCATGCAATAACCGCCGTAAAGCTTGTTGTAGGGCTGAAATTGTCAAATGATATAAGAAATACCGATATCACCATAGTGATAATATAAATATTCAGATATGATGTGACGCCCTTCATTATTCTGTCATCAACAGTCTTTTTGTTGATTCTCACTTTAACCACTGAATGAGGACGCAGCATTTGTCTTATGTCACAAAGCATCTGTTTAACAAAAAGCTCTGCTCTCACAACCTTAAGTCCTCCGCCTGTTGAACCTGCTGAGCAGCCGATGCACATAAGTATTACAAGCAGGATTTTCGAGAATGTAGGCCATTGATTGAAATCTGCCGTACAGAAGCCTGTTGTGCTCATTACAGAGTTAACAGTGAAAAATGAGTCGCGTATTGCCGAGGAAATGCTGCTGTACATACTTGAAATATTAAGCGTAATAAGAATAACGCTTGCAATGTTTATAAATATATAGCCTCTTAATTCCTCATCCCTGAAGATATCCCTGAATCTTTTTGTTAAAAAGAAATAATAAAGATTGAAGTTAATGCCGAACAGGAACATAAATATTGTAATTACCCACTCTGTGAAGGGGCTGTTATAGCCAAGTATTGAGTTGTTTAAAACAGAGAATCCGCCTGTACCTGCTGTTGAAAAGGCATTAACGACACAGTCAAAAAATCTTATGTTGTCACCTGAAATCATACTGCCGAAATAAAGCACTGCAATTTCAATGATTGTCATTACAAAATAAATGATGTATAAAATTCTTGCACTTGCTGATATTTTTGATGTTACCTTATTGGCTGTAGGACCGGGTACCTCTGCACGCATTATATACATCTGGTTGCCCTTAGCTTTTGGCAGAATAGCAATCATAAAGGAAAGTATTCCCATACCGCCTATCCAGTGTGTAAAGCTGCGCCAGAAGAGAATTGACTTAGGAAGCGAATGTATTTCCGTAAGAATTGATGCACCTGTTGTTGAAAAGCCGGACGCTGTTTCAAATACAGCGTCGATATAGCTTGGTATTGCCGAGCTTATAACAAAGGGCAGAGCACCTAACAGCGACATTATAATCCATGCGAGTCCGCAGATTGCAAAGCCCTCTTTTGCGAATATATTAAAATTCTTCGGCTTTTTCAATGTCAGTAATGCACCTAATGCAAAAATGATTGCAATCGGTATTAAAAAGCTCTGAGGACTTGCCTCAGCAAAGCCGTTCAGTGAATAATAAACCATCACCACTAATGGCAACAGCATTAATAAGCCCAGGATTAATAATATTTTACCCAGGTAATATGAAACTGCTCTGAAATTCATTTTTTCTCCTACTGTAAAATATCGTTTAGCTTGTTAATAATCTGATCCTTTGAAACAATAATAACCAGATCACCCTCACATATTTTATCATTACCGCCGGGGAATATGATTTTATTGTTTCTGTTAATAGCAGCAATCAGAACATTTTTCTTGATTTTTAAATCCGAAATAGGCTTGTCTATTATGCGGGTGCTTTTATCAGCGTAAAATTCGCTTGCTTCAATTTTTCCGTCAACAAGCTTGTACAGTGTACGCATATTTGCGGAGCTTGCATTTTCACTTGCCCTGACATATTGAGTAATCATAGATACTGTAATGTCACTTATATTGATAATTGTATCAAGACCGACATCATCAAGCAGCTTGCTGAGCTTTGAATTTTTAACCTTTGTGATGGTTTTTGATACGCCTGCTCTTTGTGCATAGAGCGAAACAAGAAAGTTTGTTTCATCCGTTTTAGTGAGTGTGACAACTGCATCCATATTTTCAAGACCCTCTTCGTCAAGAAATTCATGGTCATTTGCATCACCGTTAATTATAGTGGCGGATGGTACAAGGTCAAAAAGCTTTTCACACTGCTTTCTGTCCTTTTCAATAATAACAACATTCTTTCCAAGAGCCATAAGCATATCGCTTAGGTAAATACCTGCCCTTGAGCCGCCGATAATCATAATATTTTTCAGTGTTTTGGTTTTCGAATTAATCAGTGCACGCCCTATGCTTGCCAGCTCCTTATGAGCACCTGTTATATGGATTTTGTCATTTAACTGCAGTACAAAGCTTCCTTTTGGAATAAATACCTCGCCGCCTCGCTCAACAGCACATATATTCATGTTGTTTGTAAGCTTTGATGAAATGCTGCCGATACTTGAGCCTGCAATGTTTGAACCTTCTTTTATTTTGTATTCAGCCATATCAATAATTCCGTTTGCAAAGGATTCAATATTTCTTGCGTCAGGGAATTGAAGAATCCTGCTTATTTCAAGTGCGGCTGCAAAATCAGGATTAATCATTATTGAGATACCAAGCTCATTCCTCATAAAGTCAAACTGAGCATTGTACTCGGGATTTCTTACTCTTGCAATCGTTTTTCTTGCTCCGAGCTTTTTAGCCATAAGGCATATAAGAATATTGTTTTCGTCGGATTCTGTTGTGGCAATAACAAGCTGTGATGTGCTGACACCTGCTTCCTTTAAAACATTGATATGTGTCGCACTGCCGCAAATTCCCTGAATGTCGAGCTTGTCAACAAGATTTTCAACAATAGCAGGCACTATGTCAATCATTGTTACATTGTGCTCCTCATTGCTTAAGCTCTTTGCAAGCTTTATGCCGAGATTACCTGCACCGATAATTGTAATGTCCATATTTCCTCCGCAATTAATGGCATATAAAATAATTCATACACCCGTTATACCACAAATTATTTTTATAATCAATACTTAATTTACAGTCATTATTCTATTTACTTATTTTTATTTTTATGATAAAGTAGATTTATAGTTAATAATAAGGAGTTGTTGTTATGAATATCTGGCATGATATATCACCAAAGCGAATCAAAAGCAACAGATTTTATGCGGTGATTGAAATTTCAAAGGGCGGAAAAAACAAGTATGAGCTTGATAAGGAAACAGGTATGCTTAAGCTTGACAGGGTCCTTTTTACATCAACACATTATCCTGCAAACTATGGCTTTATTCCAAGAACATATGCGAGCGATAATGACCCCCTTGATGTTCTTGTGCTTTGCAGCGAGCAGATTCAGCCTATGACCATTGTTGAATGTGTTCCTATCGGTGTGCTTATTATGGAGGACAGCGGTGCGAGGGACGAAAAAATTATTGCTGTTCCTGTTAATGACCCTAATTATAACGGCTACAGCGATATTGATCAGCTTCCTCAGCACAGATTTGATGAAATAAGACATTTCTTTGAGGTTTATAAAACACTTGAGCATAACAAAAATACCTCTGTTACAGAGGTAAAGCCGCGTGAGGTTGCTGAACAGATTATTCAGAATTGTATTGATAATTATATTGAGAATTACCAATTGTAAAATATGTCCGCGAGGGCTTATTAATAATTAGAGAAGGGGAATTTTTATGAAAAAGGATTGGTACAAGGAGCTTGTTGTTTATCAGATCTGGCCTCGTTCATTCTGTGACGGCAACGGTGACGGCATAGGTGATTTAGAGGGTGTTCTCAGTAAGCTTGATTATATCAAAGATCTTGGCTGTAACTGCATATGGTTTTCACCGCTTTATCCGTCGCCTAATGCTGATTTCGGCTATGATATAGCAGATTATAAGGATATACACAAGGATTACGGAAACCTTGAGCTGTTTAAAAGAGTTCTTGATGAGGCTCATAAACGCGGAATTAAGGTTATTATGGATTTGGTTGTAAATCATACCTCAGATGAGCATAAGTGGTTTGCGGAGTCTAAGGATGTAAATTCACCCTATCACGATTATTATATATGGCGAAAGGGCAGATTCGGCGGTAAAAGACCGCCGAATAACTGGCTTTCCTGCTTTGAGGGCTGTGCGTGGGAGCAGGACGAAAAATCAAAGGAATACTATCTTCACGTATTTGCCAAAAAACAGCCTGACCTTAATCACGATAATCCTAAGGTGCGTGAAGAGGTAAAGGACATTATGCGTTTCTGGCTCGATATGGGTGTTGACGGTTTCAGAGAGGATGTTATTACTTTTATTTCCAAAAAGGAGGGCTTGCCTGACGGCTTTCCTATTCCCGCCGCCTGCGGTATAGAAAACTATATGGACGGACCGAATATTCATAAATACCTTAAGGAGTACAGAGAGGTTACAGATCAGTATGACTGCTTCACTGTCGGCGAAGCTCCTATGATGACACCGAATAATGCACTCAAATATATTGACGAAAGCAATAAAGAGCTTGATATGATGTTCCATTTCCAGCATATTGAAGCTGACTGCTTTATGGTTGACTACATACAGACTAAATTCGATTTAAGAAAAATGAAAAGAGCATTTTCATCGTGGCAGGAAAAGCTCAGAGGCAGAGCGTGGAATACGCTTTATATTGAAAATCACGATCATCCACGTATTATTTCACGCTACGGCAATGAAAGATACAGAGTTGAATCGGGCAAAATGCTTGCTAATATGTATATGCTGCAGCAGGGTACGCCGTTTATTTATCAGGGTCAGGAGCTTGGTATGCTCAATATCAAGCTCGACAGCTTTGATGATTACGTGGATGTATTTATGAAAAATAATTATAATGTTGCAGTTAATAAGGTGCGTCTGAACAAAGATAAGGCGTGGGACTGGGCTGTTAAATCAACACGTGATAATGCCCGTACTCCCGTTCAGTGGGATGACAGTGAAAATGCAGGCTTTACAAGCGGTACTCCGTGGTTTCCCGTTAACCCGAATTATAAGCAGATTAACGCCAAAAAGGAAATGGAGGACCCGAATTCAATCCTTAATCACTATAAGGCTCTTATCAAATTTAAGAAAGAAAACGAGGTTGCCATATTCGGCGATTATAAAGAGCACTATAAAAATTCCGATAAGCTCTATGTATATGAGCGCAATTATCTCGGAAAAAGACTTCTTGTTATCAATTCTTTCAGCGACAGCAGTGTTGCGTTTGAAGCACCTAAGGGCTTTAATCTTGAAGATGGCAAGCCTGTTCTGTGTAATTATGCAAATCCGACTGTTCAGGGCAACGGCTTCAAGCTCAGACCCTATGAATCAAGAGTATATGTTTTTGAGTAAATATCAGTAAAGCAGTATTATAAGAGGAGGTTGATATTTAATAGTGAATAATGTTGTAATTAAAAATTTTGCTATACTGCCTGAAGATGCAAAATTTATCCGTACAACAGTTTTTGTTGAGGAGCAGGGCTTTTGTGAGGAGTTTGACGATATTGATAATATATCAACTCACCTTGTTCTGTATGCTGATAATCATCCTGCCGCTGTCTGCAGATTTTACTGCGAAGATCATCAGTATTACGTCGGAAGGCTTGCAACGATTAAGGAATACAGAGGCAAAGGCTTCGGTGCAATGCTTATTGCCGAAGCAGAACGTCTTATAAAAGCAGCAGGCGGCAAAAGCATTGCACTTCATTCACAGTGCAGAGCAATGAGCTTTTATGAAAAATCGGGTTATAAACCTTTTGGTGAAAGTGATTTTGATGAGGACTGCCCTCATCAGTGGATGAAAAAGGAATTATATTAATAATCAAAAATGACCTTGTGAGCGAGTGCCCCGCAAGGTCATTTTGTTTTTTAAACGGTTAATTGTGTGTAATTCTTTTTTGCTTTTGCTGATTTTATAAAATGACATATTTCGCTGATTATCATAAATACTGCAAAGTAAGCAAGAAGAATGAGCGAGCATCTCAATGCTTCACTGCCTGCTGTTCCGCTGATTGCCTCCTTAAACAGTAAGGTTGAGTATGACATAGGAAGAATTTTGAATATTGTGCGGAAAAATTCTGACTGAGTTTCAATAGGGAATGTTCCTGCACAGGATGTAAGCTGTAAAATCAGCAGCAGGAGTGCAATGAATTTACCGCCGTTGCCAAGATGTATTATACATAACTGAACGATTGACATAAACGCAAGAGAAGTAATCCAGCAGGAGAAGTACAGAAGAACGGGATTGTTCACATTGATTCCTAAAACTATCTGAATTACAAATGCAAGAGCAATGCCCTGCAATGAGCTGATTCCCAAAAAGCTTAATTCTCTTATTACAGGCTTATCTGAATCCTTTGTAAGACGTTTTATTTTTTTGTTGTAGTCAAGATAAATTCCGAAGAAAATCATCAGTCCTCCAACCCAGAGAGAAAGACCCATAAAGTATGGTGCAAAGGCTGAGCCGTAATTCTCAACAGGCTGAATATATTCGTTTTCGGTGGTAATCGGTTCTGCTCCGTATTCGGCAAGACCTGCAAGTGATTTAAGCTGTTCGTTTGTATCGGTGATGCTTGTGTTCACACCTTCAGCGGCAGTATCTATACCGCTGTCAAGCTGTTTTGCTCCGCTGAGCATTGCATCTGTGCCGTTTTTCAGAGTGACTGTGCCTTCATTAAGTGTTTTTGCTCCTGCAGTCACGCTGCTGCTGCCGCTGTTAAGTGCTTTGGCACCGTCTGCAAGCTGTTCGCATCCATTTGACAGTTCTTTAATTCCATCGGTAAGCTGAGGCGCTTTTGAGTTTAATTCGTTTGTACCTTCAGCAAGTCTTAATGCTCCGCTGTGTGCTGAATTAACACCGTTTGTATAAACAGTAATACCATTTTTCAGACTTTCAGCACCTGTTGTTAAAGCTGCTGTTCCATCAGTGAGTGCCGTATTGTTTTCCGTTAATGTGCTGAGTCCTTTGTTTAATGCTTCTGCACCTCCGAGCAGGGTATCAGGATTTTCTGAATTTCCAAAACCGTTTTGGAGCTGATGTAATCCGCCCTGAAGAACGGCTGTATTTGTTTTTACCTCTCTCATTCCGTTTGTAAGCGTATTTACATTAGTGCTCAGGTTTTCCGTACCTTTAGTTAGAGCAGGAAGGCTTTGCTCAATGCCGTTGAAATACTGAACAGCGCCGTTTAAATAGGCTTTTTCACCTGTTTGCTGATACAATCTCAGATATTCCATTGCCTTCGTGTAATTAGCATCAAGAGCGGCTGCTGCATTTTTCAGCGTTTCGGCACCCTTATCAAGTGAATCAAGGCTGTTATTATCGGCTTTTTCTTCAAGTGAAGCTACGGAAAGGTCAACTCCTGCGGTTAAACGGTCAATACCGAGTGCGGCATTTTTTATTCCGTCGCTGAGCTTTGCTGCTCCGTTTTCACAGGCAGAAACGCCTTGTGTATATGCTGCTATGCTGCTGTTAAGTGTGCTGCTTCCGCTGTAAAGCTGAGCAGCACCATTATTTATAGCTGTGTTATTTTTTGATATTGTATTAAGTCCGTTTTTCAGCTCATTTGCACCTGAATTAAGTGAGCCTATACCGCTGCAAATAGCAGGGGAAGCATTTTCAAGGGCTGCTGTTCCTGTTTGAAGCTTTGCAAGTCCGCTGCTTAAATCTGTAGAGCCTGCGGTAACCTTTCTGCTTCCGTCAAGCAGTGCGGCTGTGCCGTTTTTTAAATTACCTGCACCGCTGTCTATTTTTGCCGCTGCATCTGTCAGCTTTTCCGAGCCGTCTGAAAGCTGTTCAAAGCCATCCTGAAGTGTTCCCATTTCATCAGGCACACTGTTCAGCTTGTCGCAAAGGGTGTTGATTATTTCCTCGTCAATACTTGAATTTACGCTTTCCTTAATAGTCGGCATTGCGTAGCCGATGATTTGTGAGGCAAGGTAGTTTTTCTTCTGATTTGCCTTATAAACAATTGAGCTGTGAAGCTTTTCCGTATCCTTTGATACAGTTGAGGCACATTCTGAAAAATCTTCAGGAATAATTATTGCTGCATAGTATTCCTTGCCGAGTACACCGTCATTTGCGTCTTTTTCGTCGGTAAATATAAACTTAAGAGATCCGTCTTCATTCAGATTTTCACAAATCTCATCGCCTAAATTTCTGCTTTCATTGTTGATTTGTGCACCTTTGTCAAGGTTGACTACTGCAACAGGCACATCATCAAGCCTTGCGTAAGGGTCCCAGAATGCGCTCAGGTAAAAATAGCTGTACATAAGCGGTATAATAAGCACACCTATTATAATGATTACCTTTAATAAAATGTTAGTTTTTTTATTTTTTACTGACATATCGTTTTCTCCTTTTAAAACAATTTGTAAAAACTTTCATTACAGATTGTATTATAGAAGGTGAAAAAAGTAACCATACATTTTTGTTTATTTGTATAAATTTATACACAGTAAAAAGATTGTATAAAAACAGCAGCTAAGATTTTCTTAATTTTCTTAACTGCTGTTTTGTCTTTATTATCTATTTTGTATTTATGGGCTTTTGGTGAATGATATTTTCTATTTCCGTTTCTGCTACCTGAATCAGACTTTCTTTGTCATGAATAACTGTTTTTTCATAACAGATGCTGATTGCCTGAGTAAGTCCGAGCAATATAAACAGGAGAATAATCTGTTTAGGTGAATTAAAAATATAGTCCGTTAAGCCAAAGAGCAGGTAAAGCAAAGTCGCTGTGAATACACAGAATACAAGGGTGAATTTTTTACCGTTATTTGTGTTGATTTCAAGGAGCTTGCCAAAGGTGCATACAAGCACAACAGCGAAAATTATAACGCCTATAACGCCAAGCTCCATCCATGTTTCTATAATAAAGTTATGTGCGTGCGGTTTGCTTAAATCATAGTTTTCATAAAGTATTTTTCCCGTCTGCTCAACACCAAAGCCTGTGCCGTATATAAATGCTTTTATATGCGTTGTTATATAATCCAACAGACTCTGCCATATCTGAAAATGTGCCTCGCTTGATTTTTTAGCTTCAACACCGCCTGTAGCAACGTCGCTTACAATCGGAACATTCTGAAAGATTAATCCATACCTTGTCAGGATTGAAGGCAGTATAATGCAGATGGTAGGGATGAATATTTCAATCAATGGTTTCCAATGCCTTTTAGCAAGTATTACAAACATAAATATCCAGCCTGCAATTGCAATAAAGCAGCCTGCACGTGTCATAGTTGAGCTCATACCTGCACTGATAAGAACATTAAGACCGAAATAGGCAAGCTTGTGCAGTCTGTCTTTTGAATTCAGAAACAGATATATTGATATAGGATAGCATATTACCATATATGTTGCCAGAAGATTTGGATTTGAAAAGAAGCCGCTTGCTCTTGAAATCCAAGCATTTGTGCTTATTTCGAATGGCAGCCATGTATAAATTGCTTCGTCAAGATTTCTGTAAAACGGGGTTACAAGAACAAAGCTTTCACTAATTAATTCGTGTTTGTACAGTGTGTATGTAAGAATCTGAACAGCGCCTATAAAACCGTTTATTCCGCCGGACAGCACCATCATAGACAAAATTCTGTCAATTTTTCTTCTTGTTCTGGCAAGATTGTAAATCATAACCTGAATTAAAAACATACCCCACCACAGTGCAGCAGTGGAAAATGTTGAAAATTTTGTTTCACTCCATATTGTACTTATAATTGCAAGTGCCATAAATACAATAATCAGCTTTCCGAGTGTACCTACCTTAGCTTTTTTGCCCTCCCTTGACCATTGTCTTTTGAAAACAATGAAGCCTGCAAAAAGAAGAAAAGGGCTTATATATTCAGGCAGTATGGGGAAAAAGAACACTATTGCCAAAAGCCAGTACCAGCCGGGATTATTTTTATATCCGGCTTTAAGGCTTGATATTTTCTCGCTCATTTCTAACCTCTGTTGACATAATTCTTTCACTATAATACTATATCAGCCTGTATTTTTCAAGTGTTAACATTATTTGTAAGTATTTTCATATAGTATTAACATTTTTTTTACATTCAAAATTGTTGAAAAATAACGTTTGCTATTGTATAATAATTTGGTATCTATAAATTAGGAGTGTTGTTATGGACGAAAAAGATATGGAGCTTGAAAAGCTCAATGATACCTCAGAGGATAATACCACTGAGGAAAAGACTGATGAAGCCGTGCTTGAGGAAAAGGACGGAGTTAATTATGAAACCAATGATAACTGGCAGTTTGAGGCTGAGGCACCTACGCTTAATAATGATTTATTTGACGGAGAAATTGATATCCCTGCACAAAAGCCGTCAGCTGATTCACTTGAGTATAAATTTCCCTCAGTACAGACAGAGGTTAAGGACAGCAGAAAAAAGGATATTCTTCATTTTATTCCCACAGCACTGTTGATTTTAGCCATTGCTGTAATGCTTGTTGTTCTTGGTGTGAGATATTATACTGTTCCTAACGGCAAAGAGGGTAAGATGATGAATCCCGCATCTGTTGTTGCGACAGTTGACGGAACAAAAGTAAGCGTAGGTATGTTTAACTATTATTATTCAAGTATGGTTAATTATCACGAAAGCTATGCAAGCTATGGTTATTTTGATCTTGATACAACAAAGGATTATGATACTCAGTATACCACAGATTCAGACGGAAATCAGATAACCTGGAAAGAGTATTTTTATCAGGAAACACTTAAAGAGATTGAGCAGATAACTGCTTATTATACTGCTGCTCTTAAAGACGGAATTAAACTGACCTCAGCACAGCAGGAAAATATAAACAGTCAGATAGAGAGTCTTAAGACCTCTGCTTCAAGTCAGAATATTTCGCTTGATGAATATATCGGGAAGAATTTCGGCAGCTACTGCAGTGAGGATACACTTCGTCTGATGCTTGAACAGTACTATATTACTGCTAATTATAAAGGCAAGCTTGCTGCCGAAACACAAATTTCGCAGGATGAAATTGATGCACATTTTGCTGATAATAAGCAAAAGTATAACACCATAAATTTCAGTTATCTTATGCTTGAGTATGACAGTACTGATGATAAGACTAAGGCAGAATCACAGAAGGCAGTCGATGATTGCCTCAGCAAAGTTACAGACAGAGATTCAATCATCGGTTTAGTACCTGAGGTTTATAAGGATCTGATTGATCAGGAAGCTGCAAATGCAATGGCTTCAAATGAGGATATGACTCAGGAAGAGGCTGAAAAAACAGCAATAGCATCATATGAGCAGAGAATAGATGCCACTGTTACGGGAAGCGATTCTCCGTTCAGTGATGAAGTCAATGAATGGCTTTTCAGTGATGATACAGCCGTGGGCTCAAAAACTTCATATGTTGATGAGTCAATGGGTAATGCTTATATTATTCTGAAAACCGAAAAAGCAAAGCTTCTTGATGATAAAACATATACTGTAAGACATATTCTTGTTCAGCCTGAGGGTGAGGGCGAGGAAACCGATGAAAACGGCAATGCAAGTTTTTCAAAGAAGCAGATTGAGGAAGTTAAGCCTAAGGCTGAAGAAATACTCAATGAGTTCAACAGCGGTGATAAAACCGAGTACAGCTTTGCACTTCTTGCCGAACAGTACAGTACTGATACAGGCTCAACCTCAGCCGGTTCAAACGGTGCTTTCGGAGGACTTTATGAAGGCGTCAGCTTAGGTCAGATGGTGCCGTCTTTCGAGAATTGGTCAGTAGATGAAAGCCGCAAGTACGGCGATACAGATATAGTAGAATCGGATTACGGTTATCACATTATGTTCTTTGTAAATAACTGCCCGTCATATGAGGCACAGATTATTTCAGAGCTTAAAAATAAAAAAATCAATACAATAGAAGAAAATGCAGTTAAAAAGCGTAATGAAAGAAACATTGAAAAAGCAATAAGCAGTTTTTATGAATCAAGAAAGGCTTCTGCTGACCAGACATCGGCAGAGCAGACTGCTCAGTAAAATTTTCGACAATTTTTATGTTAAAAAATTAATACTTGTAATATTTTGCATAATGGTGTAAAATACTGTTTGTATGATTTACAATTTTATTAAAAGGATGAATTGAAATGGCAAAAAAACCTATTGAGGATGATATTCTTACAGGAGGCTCAATCGGCTCGGATAAGGATAAATCAACAAAAAAAGAAAATAAAAAAAGTGCCGGAGGAATTAAGATACCTAAGAAGACTGCAACAATTATTAAGTCAGCAGTTTGCATTGTTATTGTTATAGCTCTTCTTGTAACTTATGTTGCAACAGGCGCTGTAAGAAAAGGCTTTATTGCATCTTTGAGCCTTCCTGCTCAGACACTTACAGGTGTAACCGTATCAAACGGCGATCAGAAAGCAAAGGTTAAGGTAAGTACATATAATTTCTATTATGCATCCACCTATAACAGTCTTAAGAGTCAGCAGGAGCAGTATCAGCAGTATGGACTTGATATGTCACAGTTAGGTCTTGATGTTGACTTTACTCAGAAGCTTTCCAAGCAGACATATACAGATAAAGAAACAAATGAGGAAATGACATGGGCTGAGCATCTTGATGATATGGTGCTTGACGCTATTGAGTCAACCTATACTTATTATTTAGCTGCTGTTGAGGCAAACGGCGGCGAGGATCCCGATATCACACAGGATCAGAAGGATCAGCTTGAGGAAACAGTTAAATCATATGAGGAAACTGCTAACAAGTACGGTTACACACTCAGCGGTTATCTTGTAAGAGCAATGGGTAAGGGCGTTACGGAAAAGGTTTTCAGAACTGAAAGCATACGTCAGTACATTGCATCAAACTATAAGACAGCACTTTCGGCTGATGTTGAAAGCAAGGAATATACTGCTGATGATGTCAATAAGTATAAGGATGAGCATACCGCTGATTTACAGACTGTTGATATTAAGCTCTTTGAGGCTGACAGTGAGGATAACGCAAAGGCATTCAAGAACGAGCTTAAGGCTGACGGTTCAAACTTTGCAGAGCTTGCTGCTAAATACTCAACAACAGATTTCAATAAAATGGCTTATAAAGAAGACGGATTTACAACACAGCTTGGTGTAACAAAATCAGTTCTTCAGAGCCAGCAGGCTGCAATCGCAACTGCTGACCCTCATAATCATGAAGAGGGTGAGGAGCACAGCGATGACGAGGAGGAGACATATTCAGGTCTTGACTGGCTTTTCAGTGCTGACAGAAAAGCAGGCGACATTTATCAGCACAGCACATCAGTTGTATATGTAATTACTCCTGCAGCAATTACAAATGCTGAAACTGTTAATGTTCGTCACATTCTTATCGCACCTGAAACTGATGATGATAAATCAGCAACGGATGCTACTGAGGATCAGTGGAAGGCAGCTTACTCTAAGGCTGAGGAAATTCTTAATAACTGGAAATCAGGCGATGCAACAGAGGACAGCTTTGCTGCACTTGCTAAGGAAAATACCGCAGATACAGGCTCAAAGGATAACGGCGGTCTTTATGAGGCAGTTATTCCGGGACAGATGGTTAACACATTCTCTGCTTGGTGCTTTGATAACAGCAGAAAGACAGGGGATACAGGTATAGTTAGATCCACCTATGGTTACCATATTATGTATTTTGCAGGAACAACAGGTGAAAAAATCTGGGAGTATAATGCAAAGACAGCTCTTGCAAGTGCTGACGGTGCCACTCAGTCTGAAAAGCTTGAAGAAGAATATACTCTTAAGGTAAATTGGTTCGGTTCCCGTTATTTTGAAAAGGATGTTGACATAGACAGCTAATAAAATTAGGGGTTGATTAACAACCCCTTTTTTGTAATTCTATATGGAAGGATCAGAATGAACAGAAAGGACGACATAAAAAGGCTTACTGATGAGATTTCCCGTTTAATGGCAGCACTTGAGGATGTCAACTTTGAGTGTCAGCGACTTGAAATTGTAAATTCAAATCTCGATTTTCAGTTGAAATCAGTCAGCAGAGAGCTTAAGCAGAATATCGCTATGCTTGAGACTCTCGAGGAAGAAAATAAGCTTTTAAAGGAACAGCTTGGTAAAAAGTAATGGAATACATTTTGAATACAAATGAACTGCGCTCCTTTGCACCTGAGCTTCGGGCAGGTGACAGGGTAGTGCTGTCAGGCACTGTATATACATCCCGTGATGCTGCACATAAGCGTATTGCCGAAAGTATCAGCAAAGGCGATAAGCTGCCATATGATTTGCAGGATGCGGTTATTTATTATGCAGGTCCTACACCTGCGCCTGAAGGACTCGCTGTCGGTGCGTGCGGTCCTACCACTTCAAGCAGAATGGATGTTTTTGCCCCCGGTTTTCTTGATAAAGGTGTTGTTGCAATGGTCGGCAAAGGCGAAAGAAGCTCTGCTGTCTGTGATGCAATTGTCAGAAATAAGGCAGTTTATCTCTGTGCAATCGGCGGTGCGGGTGCACTCGCTTCAAAATGCATAACCTCCTGTGAGGTTATAGCATATGAGGATTTAGGCTGTGAATCCGTCAAAAAATTAACCTTCAGGGATTTTCCTCTGACTGTTGCAATTGATTGCAGCGGCGGCAATATTTTTGTAAGATAATCTAATCCACTATTTTTCTTATATCGCCGAGAACCTTTTTTTCAATTCTTGATACATAGCTTCGACTTATATTTAACCTCTGTGCAACCTCACGTTGTGTCAGAGGTTTTTTGTTGTTAAGTCCATATCTCAGAATAATTATTTCTTTCTCTCTTTCGTCCTCAAGATTTTCAATAATTTTTGAAACCTTTTCCCACCTGATTTTTGTTTCAAGGTCATCCGCCAGATCGCCGTTAGTGCTTATCGTGTCTTCAATTGTCAGAGGATTACCGTCCTTGTCAACCTCAAGTGTATCTCCCAGATAAATGTCATTCGCCTGCTTCTTCCCGCTTCGGAAGTACATCAGAATTTCATTTTCAATGCAGCGGCTGGCATATGTGGCTAAGCGGACGTTTTTGTCTGCCTTAAATGAATCAATGGCTTTAATCAGTCCTATTGTGCCTATGCTGATTAAATCATCGGTATCATTCGTTTTTGAGTAATATTTTTTTACTATATGGCTTACAAGTCTGAGATTTTTTTCAATAAGTATTGCTCTTGCGTTTTTATCTCCTGCCTCCATTTTTCTCAGCATTTCCGCCTCGTCCTTGGGGCTGAGCGGTTTGGGAAAGCTGGAGGTGTTTTGAATATGCAATATGAAATAAATAAGATGTGCCGATATGGCAGAAAGTATTGCAGTAAACATTTTCATCACCCAAGAAATAGTATTCTTTTTACTAATTTCATATGCCTTGCAATTATTATTTTTTAATCAGGAACAAAAGTTCGAGATTTTTGCCTGAAGCTATTGAAAAATAAATTAATTTGTCATATAATATAATGAATGCAAAAAATTATTAAAACAGAGCAGGGAGCTATTATGGACAAGTTCAAGTTAGTATCAAAATTTAAGCCTACGGGCGACCAGCCTGAAGCTATTGATGCGTTGGTAAAAGGTGTGCTTCGCGGTGACAGGGAGCAGACTCTTATGGGCGTCACTGGCTCAGGCAAAACCTTTACAATGGCTAATATTATTGAACGTGTCAATCGTCCTACACTTGTTCTTGCGCATAATAAAACACTTGCCGCACAGCTTTGCAGTGAGTTCAGAGAATTTTTCCCTGATAACGCTGTTGAATATTTTGTGTCCTATTATGACTATTATCAGCCTGAGGCATATGTTCCCACAACTGATACTTATATTGAGAAGGACAGCTCTATAAATGATGAAATTGATAAGCTTCGTCATTCTGCAACAGCGGCGCTTTTTGAGCGGCGTGATGTAATAATTGTTGCGTCAGTGTCCTGCATTTACTCAATCGGCGACCCTATTGATTATCAGAGTATGGTTATTTCGCTGAGAACAGGCAAACAAATCGGCAGGGATGAGCTGATTGAGAAGCTCGTTTCAATTCAGTATGAGCGAAACGATATTAATTTTGCTCGCAATAAGTTCAGAGTTCGCGGTGATACTCTTGAGATTTTCCCTGCAGGCTCCTCAGGCAATGCTATACGCGTTGAATTTTTCGGGGATGATATTGACCGTATATGTGAGATAAATCCGCTTACAGGCAAGGTTGAGGGTATTTTATCACACGTATGCATTTATCCTGCATCTCACTATGTTGTGGGTCAGGAAAAAATGAAAATTGCCATTGAAAAAATTTATAATGAAATGGTTGAACGTGTTGCGTATTTTGAAGAAAAGGGCAAGTTTCTTGAGGCACAGCGTATTAAGGAACGCACGATGAACGACATTGAAATGCTCAGAGAAACAGGCTTCTGCAAGGGCATCGAAAACTATTCTGCCGTTATGAGCGGAAGAAAGCCCGGTGCGGCACCGTTTACCCTTATTGACTATATGCCCGATGATTTTCTGCTGTTCTGTGATGAAAGCCACGTTATGCTGCCGCAGGTCAGAGGAATGTATGCAGGTGACAGGGCAAGAAAGGAAAGCCTTGTGGAATACGGATTCAGACTGCCTTCTGCACTTGATAACAGACCTATGCAGTTTGATGAATTTTATAAAAAAATCAATCAGGTAATTTTCACATCAGCCACACCGAATGTTTTTGAAAGAGAGCACAGCACTCAGATTGTTGAGCAGGTTATAAGACCTACAGGACTTCTTGACCCTGTTATTACTGTTAAGCCGACAGAGGATCAGATGGATGATTTACTAAGTGAAATCAATACAAGAGCGGAGCGTAAGGAGCGTGTGCTTGTTACAACGCTTACCAAGGCGATGGCAGAGGATCTGACTAAATATCTTGAGGGCTTTGATGTTAAGGTGCGTTATATGCATCACGATATTGATACCATTGAGAGAATGGAAATTATCCGTGATTTAAGACTTGGCGAATTTGATGTTCTTGTTGGCATAAACCTTCTGCGTGAGGGTCTTGATATACCTGAGGTTTCGCTTGTGGCAATTCTTGATGCTGATAAAGAGGGCTTTCTGAGAAGTGAAACATCACTTGTTCAGACAATAGGTCGTGCTGCAAGAAATGAAAACGGTGAGGTTATAATGTATGCCGACAGTGTTACACCGTCAATGGAGCGTGCTATAACAGAAACAGTAAGACGCCGTGACATTCAGCAGAAATATAACGAGGCGCACGGTATAACGCCGAAAACCATTAAAAAGGATGTTCGTCAGATTATTGAAATTACATCTAAAGAAAAGCTTTCAGGTAAGAAGAAGCACCTGACAAAGAAGGAAAAGCAATTGATGATTCAGCAGCTTACACGTGAAATGAAGGAGGCTGCACGTATGCTTGAATTTGAGCATGCCGCATATCTCCGTGATCAGATTGCTGAACTCGAAAAATAGATTAAAGATTATTAGGAATACTAAAAATGATAAGATTATTTAATGATAAAAAGTTCTGGAAAACAGCAGTCAGTCTGACCGTTCCCGTAGCACTGCAGAATTTGCTGACAAGCTCATTTACCCTTGCTGATACTCTGCTTGTCAGCTCTCTCGGAACTGTTGCACTTTCCGCAGTGGGAATGATAGGTCAGTGGGCATGGCTTATGAATATGATTTTAGTCGGCTTCTGTTCGGCAACATCAGTATTCATTTCTCAGTACTGGGGTATTCAGGATTTAAAGAAAATCCGCCATATAAGCGGTATTTCAATCGCATTTTCGCTTTTGGTATCGGTTTTGTTTACGGTTGTAAGCATTGCGATACCTCAGTATGTAATAAGAATTTTCAATTCCGATCCTGAGGTTGTTTCTGTCGGTGCACAGTATTTAAAAATTGTTGCATTTTCATATATTCCCATTGCACTGACTAATATTCTTGCAGCTATGCTGAGAGCTGTTGAGGATGTTAAGCTTCCTATGTATGCATCTGCATTTACAACAGTATTGAATATTTTTCTTGATTATGCTATGATTTTCGGCAAGTTCGGTTTCCCTGAAATGGGAGTTGAGGGTGCCGCTCTGGCAACGGTAATTTCTGCATGGCTCGGTGTAGTGATGATTATTGCTATATCACTGCTTCAGAAAAATCTGATTGCCACTGAGTCCAAAGAATTTTTTAAATTCAACGTCAGCGAAATCAGGGAATATCTCAAAAAGGCAGTACCTATTGTTATAAATGAAAGTATGTGGGGTATCGGCACATTTACTTACAATATAATCTACGGCAATATGGGCTATGAATATTTTTCGGCTCTGACTATTGTAAGAAGCTTTGAAAATATCTGCTTTGTTCTCTTTATCGGAATATGCAGTGCGTCATCAGTTATGATAGGCAAGTCAATAGGTATGGGTGAAATAAAAAGAGGAATAGAGGATTCAAAACGCTTTTCGGTAATTGTACCTGTAATAGCGGCGGTTGTATCGGTTCTTATTGTTGTGTTCAGGCATCAGCTTGTGAATATATTCAATATGGGAAGCAATATAAGCGAGCTTGCAATAGATACGGCAGGAACAATGATGCTTATTTATGCAGCGGCATTTCCGTTCAGAATGTTCCCTTATCTGCAGATTGTATCAATATTCCGTTCGGGCGGAGATACCTTTACGGGTGCAAAATTCGAGCTCATATGCCTGTGGCTGATGTCAGTGCCTGCAACTCTTATTGCAGTTTATGTATTTAAGGTGCCGTTTTTGGCTGCATATGCAATTATGTATATATTTGAGGATATTCCGAAGGTAATATGCTGTTTAAAATTTTACTTTTCAAAAAAATGGATTAAGCCTGTTACAGAGGAGGGTAAAAGAGCTCTCGAAAAATTAAAGCAGGCAGGAGTTAAGGATGAATAAAAATATAGTTGTTAAGGGTGCGAGAGAGCACAATCTGAAAAATATTGATATTACAATACCGAGGGACAAGCTGGTTGTTTTTACAGGCTTGTCAGGGTCGGGAAAATCGAGTCTTGCCTTTGATACAATATATGCAGAGGGTCAAAGACGCTATGTTGAATCACTTTCGTCATATGCAAGGCAGTTTCTCGGTCAGATGGAAAAGCCTGATGTTGATTATATTGACGGTCTTTCTCCTGCAATTTCCATTGATCAGAAAACCACATCAAGAAACCCTCGTTCAACTGTCGGCACTGTAACTGAAATCTATGACTATTTACGACTGCTTTATGCAAGAATAGGTATTCCGCACTGTACGAAATGCGGAAGAGAGATAACACAGCAGACTGTAGACCAGATTGTTGATATCGTATTGAAGCTGCCTGAAAAAACAAAGATACAGATTATGGCGCCGATTGTCAGAGGACGTAAGGGCGAATATGTCAGGGAGCTTGATAACATAAGAAGAAGCGGTTATGTTCGTGTTCGTGTTGACGGCTCCGTTTATGATCTCAGTGAAGATATAAAAATGGAAAAAAACAAGAAACACAACATAGAGGTTATTGTTGACAGGCTTGTTATCAATGATACAGTTAAAACACGCCTTGCTGACTCGATTGAAACCGCAACACGCCTTGCTGACGGTGTTGTGCTTGTTGATATTGTAGGTGAAAGGGAAGAGCTGTTTTCGCTTAACTATGCCTGCCCTGAGCACGGTGCGGTTATTGAGGAAATGAGTCCGAGAATGTTTTCGTTCAACAATCCTTTCGGTGCCTGTAAAAAATGCAGCGGTCTTGGCGCATATAAGGAAATTGACGTTGATTTGATAATTCCGAATAAAAAGCTGTCTATAAATCAGGGCGCAATCAAAGCGTCAGGCTGGAATATCAGTGACGGTTCAATTGCCAAAATGTATTATGAGGGTCTTTCCAAGGAATACGGCTTTTCGCTTGATGTTCCTGTTGAAATGATATGCAAGGAGGGTCTTGATGCCATTCTTTACGGAACCGGCGGCAAAAAGATTTCTATGAAGCGTGTAACCTCCTATGGTACAGGAAGCTATAAAACTGATTTTGAAGGCATTGTATCAAATCTCAACAGAAGATATAATGAAACCACAAGCGAATGGTCAAGAAATGATATTGAAGCTGTTATGACAACGTGCGTATGCCCCGACTGCAAAGGCTCAAGGCTTCTTCCTGAGGTACTTAGTGTTACCGTCGGAGGATTGAACATATATGAGTTTTGTTCAATGTCTATCGGTGAGGAGCTTGAATTTATAACAAATCTTGAGCTTACTGAAAGGGAACAGCTTATCGGAAATCTTGTTGTCAATGAAATCAAGGAAAGACTGAGCTTTTTAAATTCCGTTGGTCTTGAATATCTTTCACTTGCACGTGAAGCGGCAACTCTTTCAGGCGGTGAGGCACAGCGTATAAGATTAGCCACACAAATAGGCTCATCACTTATGGGTGTGCTGTATATTCTTGATGAGCCTTCAATCGGGCTTCACCAAAGGGATAATGATAAACTTCTCGGTACACTCAAGCATCTTCGTGATTTAGGCAACACGTTGATTGTTGTTGAACACGATGAGGATACTATGCGAAGTGCCGATTATATTGTTGATATAGGACCCGGTGCAGGAATTCACGGCGGCGAGCTTATTGCAGCAGGTACGGTTGATGATATTATAGGCTGCGAGGCTTCAATAACAGGTCAGTATTTAAGCGGTAAAAGACAGATTCCCGTTCCGTCAAAAAGAAGAGAAGGCACCGGTAAAAAACTGACGGTTTACGGTGCGTGCGCAAATAATCTTAAAAAGATTGATGTTGAAATTCCCCTCGGCAAATTTGTTGCTGTAACGGGTGTTTCAGGCTCAGGCAAATCAAGCCTTGTTAACGAAATACTCAATACACATTTAGCAAACATATTGAACGGTGCAAAAACAAAGGCAAGAAATTTTGAAAAAATAACAGGTGCCGATAATCTTGACAAGGTTATTAATATTGACCAGTCACCGATAGGAAGAACACCGCGTTCAAATCCTGCAACCTACACAGGTGTGTTCAATGATATACGTGAGCTTTATGCACAGACTCCTGATGCAAAGCAGCGTGGATATAAGGCTAACAGATTTTCATTCAATGTAAAGGGCGGACGCTGCGAGGCTTGCCAGGGTGACGGTATTGTTAAGATTGAAATGCATTTTCTTGCAGATGTTTATGTTGCCTGCGATGTCTGCGGCGGCAGACGCTATAACCGTGAAACTCTTGAGGTTAAGTTCAAGGGCAAAACAATATTTGATGTGCTGGAAATGACAGTGGATGAGGGCTGTGAATTTTTTGCTCAGCAGCCGAAAATATATAATAAGCTCAGAACATTGTCAGATGTAGGTCTTGGCTATATAAAAATAGGTCAGAGTGCAACTACCTTATCAGGCGGTGAGGCTCAGCGTGTAAAGCTTGCAACCGAGCTTTCAAAAAGAAGCACGGGAAAAACGATTTATATCCTTGACGAGCCTACAACCGGACTTCACACAGCCGATGTTCACCGTCTTGTCAATGTTCTTAATATGCTTGTTGATTCAGGCAATACCGTGCTTGTAATTGAACACAATCTTGACATAATAAAATCAGCGGATTATATCATTGACCTTGGTCCTGAGGGCGGTAAAAACGGCGGTAAAATTGTTACGTCAGGAACTCCGGAGCAGGTTGCAAAATGCAAAAAATCATATACAGGTCAATATTTAAAGAAATATTTAAAATAATATAAATAAATTACTTTCTGAAAAGCGACAAGTATTGACAATTGCATTAAAGTGATATAAAATACTTTTATTACCTTTTGAGGCATTTTATGCTCACTGTATTTTGAGGGGAATATATGAAAGCTATTGAAGCATATAAAAAGCATAAAAGAAGATTAGAGCGCTCTGTTTACTACAAGGCTAAATTCTTGTATACTCAGTACAGAGAATCTTTAAATATAGTTGACAATGAAATAGTTTTCCAGTCATATGACGGTACAAGCATTTCAGGTAACCCTTATTATATGTTAAGGGAAGTTTGCAGTGATCCTTATTATGCTGATTATAAAAAGTATGTTGTAACTACCTGGCGTAACTATAATAATACGGTGGAGTATATTGAAAGCTTTAATGATGAAAGCATTATTGTTATCAAAATCCACTCTGATGAATACTGTCAGGTTATGGCAAGGGCTAAGTATCTTATTACAAATTCAACCTTTGCGCCATATATCATTAAACGAGAGGGTCAGTGCTACCTTAATACATGGCACGGAACTCCGCTCAAATGCCTTGGCAGGCAAATCAAGGACGCACCTAACGAAATAGGAAATACTCAGCGTAATTTCCTTATGGCTGATTATCTGCTTTATCCGAATGAATTTACCTTTGAGCATATGCGTGTTGATTATATGCTTGAAAAATATTATACAGGTAAGTATGTTATAGGCGGATATCCCAGAAATACAGCGTTTTTCAACAATGAGCTTTCAGCGCAGATCAGGGAAGAGCTTGAGCTTGCTGATAAAAAAGTTGTAGTCTATATGCCTACATGGCGTGGAAATCTTAACAATAAAAATCTTGATTATCAGTCTGCATATACACTTTATACTTTATATGAGATTGACAAGCTTCTTGACGATGATACTGTACTTTTTGTCAAACTTCATTCTCTGAATAATAAGCAGATTAATTATGCAGAGTTTCAGCATATAGAGGAATTTCCCTCAGGATATGAAACCTATGAGTTTTTAAATATTGCTGATTGCCTTATCACCGATTATTCAAGCGTTTTCTTTGACTATGCCAATACAGGAAAAAAGATAATTCTTTATGGCTATGATAAGGAAAGATACCTCAGTGATAAGGGTATGTATATGGATTTTGACAGCCTTCCGTTTGCTTTTGCGCAGAATGTTACGGAATTGTATGATGAAATAAGGCGTACAGACTGCTATCCTGATTACAGCAAATTCAATGATGAGTTTACAAAATATGATTCCGCATCAGCTTCAAAGGAGCTTTGTGATTTATTTTTTAAAGGCAAAAAATCTGACAAAACACGGATTATTGACGGTAAGGAATATCACAACAATAAGCCTAATGTGCTTATATTCGGCGGCACTCTTGCTAAAAACGGAATTACTACTGCACTGAAGGGCTTTATAAAAAATATTGATAAAGAGAAATATAATGTTATTCTGACCTTCTATAAAGGTAAGGTTGAGCATAATAAAAATGTTGTAAATGATTTTACCGATATTGATTATATTCCGATTCAGGGTGAAATCAATTATACTTTCAGAGAAGCAAACCTGAACTTTCTCTTTAATGAAAACGGTGTGAATACTCCTTTTGTAAGGCGCACAATTCAAAAAATCTATCAGAGAGAAAAGGAAAGGGCTTTCCCGACTATTGACTTTGCTTATGCTGTTCATTTTTCAGGCTATGAAAGAGCAATTATTAATCTTATGGCTCATATGGATTCAAAGAGAATCATATTTGTCCATAATGATATGAAAAAGGAAGCAAAAACAAAGGGTAATGTTAATGTCAAATCCTACAGCATAGCGCTCAGAAAGTATGATAACATTGCCTGTGTCAGAAAAAGCTCAAGAGATGAGGTTATCAGCTTCGTCAGGGGTGTTGATAAAGATAAAGTGGTTATTGTGCACAACTTTATTGACGCACGCAAGATAAAAAGGCTTTCAGCCAAGCCTGTTGAATTTAATGATGAAACTGTTTCAAGCGTTACAGATGAAGAGCTTAATGCAATTCTTGACAGCGATAATGAAAAAATTATTAATATCGGAAGGTTTTCCTATGAAAAAGGACTTGACCGTTTAATTCTTGCATTTAATGATTACCGCAGAAGATGTAACGAAAACTCCTATCTGATTCTGATAGGGGGCTATGGTGTTGAATATAAGAACATTCTTAATCTTATTGAGGAAAACGAATTAAAAAATATTGTTGTAATAAAATCAATTCGCAATCCTTTCCCGATACTTGGAAAGTGTGATTTGTTTATGCTTTCTTCAAGGTATGAGGGTCTGCCTATGACAGTTATGGAGTCGCTTGCTCTTGATGTTCCTGTAATCAGTACCGATATACCGGGTCCGTCTGAATTTTTAAAGCAGGGCTACGGCAGCGTTGTTGCAGATTCACAGCAGGGTATTTATGAAGGTCTGACTGCCTTCAATCAGGGGAAGCTCAAGCCTGCTAAGAAATTTAATATTGATGAATTTAATGCCGATGCAAAGGCAGAGCTTGATTCACTTTTTAAATAATTTTATATATAAAAGCGACAGTTTGAGCTGTCGCTTTTAATAATTTGTCTTTGTTGTGTATAATATGGCAGATTTAATAAAAAATATTATAAGCTCACTTGTTTTTTTGTTGAGATTTTGGTATTATATTCCTTAGATTATAATATGACAGGAGAGGATGTAATGGGCAGCTCAGTTCGCACATATACAAAAAAAGAATTAGGCGGATACCTTGCAGGTATGTTCGGTCAGAATCTTATCTACAACATCATAGCAACAGGTTTGTATTTCTATTTTCAGAATGTTATCTGCCTTCCTGCTATGGCACTTGGCTGGATTATGACTATTGCAAGAATCTGGGACGCGATTAATGACCCGATGATGGGTACAATTGTTGACAAAACAAGAACCAAATGGGGAAAATGCAGACCGTATCTGATTATTTTTCCGGGTATTATCGGTGTTGTTACTATTCTGACATTCATTAACGGCAATTATGCAACTGCTTCAACAGATGCACAGCGTGCATTAATTGTTGCGTGGGCAGGTATTTCTTATATTGCATGGGGTATGGTATTTACCGTTTGCGATATACCTCTCTGGGGAATTACTTCTCTTATGACAGAGGATGAGAGTGACAGAAGTAAAATCCTCGGTCTTGCACGTATGGTTGCGGGTATAGGTGCTATAGGTGTTCTTGTTGTTCAGATTGCTCAGGTTGTCGGCGATATACTGATGAAAAAGGGAATGGATTCCGCAAAAGCAACACAGACAGGCTTTATAATTACCGTTGTTATTATGACTGTTATAGCGTCAATTTTCTTTGAGTTTGCAGGCATTTTTACAAGAGAAAAGGTTGAATCCTCCGAAAAGCGCTACGGTTTCAAGGACAACTTTAAAATTATGTTCAGAAATAAGCCTTTCAGACAGATCCTTATTTCAGGTATTTTAAGAAGTCCTATTCAGCTTCTTATGATTGTTGCAATGACACTTGTAACATATTATTATGCAAATGGTAATATAATGAATATTATTAAGTCCGATGAGGATGGTTCATTCGCAGGCATTGATTTTAAAATTTTAATCGGTCTTGGCAGTTTTGCAGTAGGACTTTTTGTGGGTCAGTTTGTGGCTATGGGCATTACTCCTGCACTCATTAAGAAATTTGAAAAGAAAAAGCTTTATAATTTCTATTCAATAGCAGGTGCAGTTCCGTTTATACTGATTTTTGTGTTCTACAAAGTTTCAGGCGGTGACTTAACATCAACTGCATGGTCTGTTGCTGTTGGTATATGTATGCTTTTAGCAAGCGCAGCCTTCGGTGGTATAAATGTTCTTCAGTCGGTAATGATTGCTGACTGCGTTGACTATGAAGAATATACAAACGGCGTTCGTACCGACGGTGTGTTCTTCTCAGGTCAGTCATTTATCACAAAGCTTTCTGCGGGTTTGGCAACTATTATTTCATCAGCGGTTTATTCTGCAGTAGGCTACAGTGCTAATAATGTTGACAAGATGAATAAAGCAATTATGGAGCATGGCGAAAGCTTCCTGACTTATGACGGCGGTTCAGGTGCAGGCAAGTATGCTGCTGCAATGTTCTTCCTTATCTCTATTCCTCCTGCAATCGGTATGGTGCTTTCAGCACTGCCGACACTTAAGTATGCGCTTACTGATAAGGAACACGCAAGAATCCTTGATGAGCTTGTTGAAAAGAGAGCGAAAAAAGAAAATAATGAATAATTAAAAACTCCCTTAATGCGTCAGGCATTAGGGGAGTTTTGCTGTGTTATATGCTGTTATTCGTTAATTCTTTTTACAACCTCAGCAGCATCAGCATATATTTTTTCAATATCGCATTCGGTGAATTTACCGTTTTCATAAAGGATTTTTCCGTTAATCATAGTCAGTCTGACATTTTCTTTTGAACCGCTGTAAACAAGATTTTTTGTTATGTTGAGTATAGGCTGCATATTCGGTCTTTTTAAATCAATAACAATAAGATCAGCCTTTTTACCTGTTTCAATGCTGTCGCAGTCATTAAGTCCCATACATCTTGCAGAGCCGACTGTTGCCATTTCAAGCACTTTGTCTGCATTCATTGCAGCAGCATTTTTGTTCTTTATTTTTTGCAGAACGCAGGTCATATACATTTCCCTGAACATATCAAGGGCGTTGTTTGAGCTTGGTCCGTCAGTGCCGAGAGCAAGATTAATCCCCATATCCGACATATGCTCAACAGGTGCTACGCCTGATGCAAGCTTACAGTTTGAACCGGAGTTGATAACCGCCCATACGCCGTGCTTTTTATATATTTTTAAATCATTGTCATCAACCCATACACTGTGAAATGCACCGCCGCCGAAATCGAAAAGACCAAGCTTTTCAAAAAGCTCTGTGGGAGTTTTGCTGTATGTGTTAATGCACGCCTGTGTTTCCGCCATAGTTTCGCTTGAATGCATAAATACAGGTGCTTTATATTTTTTTGCAAGCTTTGCAATTTTTTTCATAAGTGATTTATCAGTGGTGTATTCAGCGTGAAAGCCAAGCTGATATGATATAAGCTCGTGGCAGTTGTTGTATTTGTTATAGTATTCCTCTAACAGCTCAGCACTCTCCTTAAAGTTGTTCACAGCACCGCATAAAACTGTTCTTATGCCCATTTCGATGCTTGCTTTTGCAATTGCTTCAGGGAAGTAGTACATATCAAAGCAGGCAGAAATGCCGCTGCTGAGATATTCCAAAAATGCAATTTTAGAAAGTTTGTAAATATCGTCAGATGTAAGCTTATCCTCAAGAGGGAAGATTTTGTTGTAAAGCCATTCCTGCAGGGGCATATCGTCACTGCTGCTTCTTGCAAAGGTCATTGCAGAGTGAGTGTGTGCATTTTTAAAGCTTGGCATAAGCAGGTCGCCCTGTAAGTCAATTTCACGCTCAAAAACAGTGCTGTTGTTTGGCTGTGCATTTCCTATATATGCAATTTTATTGCCGTCTGTCCATACCTCTTCATTCGTAATTTCAAGACTGCCGTTCATTTTTAAAATTCGTCCGTTGTAAAATCTTATCATCCGAGTAACTCCTTAAGGCTTTTTTCATATGGTGCTCTTGCAATTCCCTTATCTGTAATTATTGCAGTTATCAGTGAATTGTCAGTAATATCAAATGCAGGGTTGTAGCATTTTGTTTCACTTAAAGCAGTGGGTGCTGAAAAATACTTTTCTTTTATTTCGTCCTCATCTCTGAGTTCAATTTCAATGTCATCACCGGTTTTGCAGTTGAAATCAACTGTTGAATACGGACCGAGGACATAAAAAGGTATGTTGTAATACTTTGCGAGTATTGCAGCACCGCTTGTTCCTATCTTGTTGGCAGTGTCACCGTTTGCCGCCACCCTGTCACATCCGACAAGAACAGCGTTTATTTTGCCCTCTTTCATAACAATGCTCGCCATATTATCACATATAAGTGTAACATCAATTCCTGCCTTTTCAAGCTCATAGCTTGTTAATCTTGCTCCCTGCAGCAGCGGTCTTGTTTCGTCCGTGAAAACCCTGAAATTATATCCCTTCTCCTTTCCGAGTATAAGGGGACCCAAGCCTGTGCCGTATTTGCTTGTAGCAAGCTCGCCTGCATTGCAGTGTGTAAGTATACCGTCACCGTCATTGAGAAGTGACAAGCCGTATTCACTTATTTTTCTGCACATTTCAATATCCTCATTGTGTATCGCGACTGCTTCGTCAATAAGGCTTATGCCTGCTTCATATGCCTTTACAATACGTGATGTTGCCCAGCTCAGATTTACTGCTGTCGGGCGTGATGAGTCAAGATATTTCTTTAATTCGTATATGTTTTCTTTTTCTGAAAACAAAGCCATTGCATAGGCGGCAAATATTCCTATTGCAGGTGCACCGCGTACCATAAGACTTTTTATCGCATAATGTGCAGACTCTTTATTCTCTATCTTCACCCATTTTTCTTTATTAGGAAGAAGTGTCTGGTCAAGTATATATAAACTTTCATTTTTATATTCAAGATTATTCATTAAATTTACCTATTGATTTCTTAATAATATTTTTAAATATCGGTGCAATTTTGTCAGCGGTTTCACTGACCTCCTCGCTTGTTATGGGTGTTTTGCTTATTCCGCAGGCGAGATTTGTAATAACACTTATTGCACATACCTCCATACCGCAATGTTTTGCCGCCTGCGCTTCAATAGCGGTGCTCATTCCGACAGCGTCAGCACCGATGATTTCCGCCATTCTTATTTCTGCAGGTGTTTCAAAGTTAGGACCTCTGAATTGAAGATACGTGCCTTCCTTTATGTCAATATTTTCTTTTGCTGCGGTCTGCCTTATTATTCTGTTAAGCTTTTTTGAGTAAACCTCGCTCATATCAGGGAAACGCAGACCCAGACTGTCATCATTTTTCCCTGTAAGGGGAGAGGGCACAAAGCTTGATATGTGGTCATTTATTATCATTAAATCGCCGATGTTAAAGCTTCTGTTAATTCCGCCTGCCGCATTCGTAAGAAACAGTGTTTTGCAGCCAAGCATACGCAGCAGTCTTATCGGTTTTACGACCTCATATGGTGAGTAGCCTTCATAAAGATGAACACGCCCCTGCATAACAGCAACCTTTTTGTTTTCTATGCTGCCGAAAATAAAGCGCCCCTTATGTGACGGTGCTGTTGAAAAGGGAAAATCGGGTATCTCGCTGTAATCAATTATACTTTCAGCATTCATTTCGTCTGCAAGCTCACCGAGTCCGCTGCCCAGAACAAGTGCAATGTCAGGAACAAAATCTGTTTTGCTTCTTATATATTCAAGCTGCCTTTCAAGCATTTTAATTCACCTCAGTCATATTATAATATTTTTTAATATATAAATCAACAAATTTAGTATTGCAATGTCAGGGGATTTTTGTTATTATTAATTAGTGATAAAATCTTTTTGGAGGAAAGCTATGAAAAAGATTATTTCAATTTTAATGTGTCTTGTTTTAGCATGCTCTGTTTTTGTGGGCTGTGCTAAGCAGGAAACTTATCAGAGTGATATTGTTTTGATTACAAACGGCGGTACAATAAAAGATGACGGCTATAATCAGAGTGCGTGGGAGGGGATTTCCGCCTATGCCGATGATAATGGTATGACCTGCCGTTATTATCAGCCTGCACTTGCAGACGGCAAGCTTACTACGGAGAATGTTGATAAATATGTAAAGCTTGCTGCTGATAACGGAGCAAAGTTCATTGTGCTTCCGGGTGATGAATTTGCTGTAATTACATATGAAATTGCGAGCACATACCCTGATGTTGATTTTATTCTTATTGACGCTATACCTCATTCAGCAGATACAAAAACGGACAGCTTTATGAAAAATGTAATGAGTATCAGCTTTGATGCTTCACAGGGCGGTTTTCTTGCAGGCTATCTTGCTGTTATAAACGGTAATACAGAGCTTGGTTATTTTGGTGAGTATAAGAGCAGAAAATCTGCAAGCTATGGCGCAGGCTTTGTTCAGGGTGCTGCCTATGCCGCAGATTCTCTCGGTATTCCCGTAACTGTGGACTGGGTTGACTATGATTCACCGCTTGCTGATTATAATTATAATTTTTCCGTTAAAGCCTGCTATCAGAAAATTGAGGATGTTGAGGAAAAAACATTTACTGTCAAGGTTGTTGACGGTATCGGTTCCGGTACATATACAGAGGGAAGCAATGTAACCATTACAGCAAACAACGCACCTGCCGGTAAGGTTTTTGATCACTGGGAGGTTAAAAGCGATACTGACGGAGTAAAGGACAAGAAAGTAAATATTTCTTCCAAAAATAAATCATCAATGAATCTTCTTGTTGAAAAGTGCGACTGCACTATTACTGCAGTTTATAAAGATATCGAAGGTGATTATAAAACTGTAACTGTTATGGATGCAGAGAATAAGAACGTTTTCAAGGAATACTCTGTTGAGCTTGAGAGCGGTGTTTCGGTTAAGGCTCCTGTTGCTCCCGAAAACCTTGTTTTTGACAAATGGGAAACAACAGCCGATTTAGGTGAAACAGACCTTACATCTAAAGAAATCTGGGTTGATGTTAAGGACAGTGATATTACTCTTACTCCAACCTATAAAGCTCCTGACTCTCCAAGCTTCAATGTAACAGTTGAAACAGGCGAGGGCGGCAACGGTGTCTCAACAGGTGCTGGCTCATATCAAGCAGGAGATGTTGTTGAGGTTGCTGCCGCAATTCCGCAGGACGGCTATATGTTCTCTCATTGGGAAAATGTTGATTCTTACGGTGACAGCACAGGAATTTCAATGGCTAATGAGTACTATTGGAACACAACATTTGAAATGGTTGACCGTTATGCTGCGGTTTGCGATACTATGTATAATAAAGGTATCAATACAATTTTTGACGGCGGATGTTCAATCGGGTCTGCCTATACATCAAAGTGGAATTTTGATTTCAATGAAAATGTAATCAGTGCAGGTGCAAATAACAAGGATTCATATTCAACCATAGTCAATAATTATGGTGAAGCTGTAAAGGACGCTCTTGCAGATTTTAATGGAGGAAGCGTTGTTGCTGCAAACTGTTCAACAGACGGAATTTACGCAACATATGTTTCTCCTGAGGAAAATGATGATATTCAGGCTAAGTTTGATGCTGTTTATAAGGCACTCGCTGACGGACAGATTCAGCTTGTTCCTGTTCAGAATGGCGCAGGCTATGATTTCTGTAAGCTGTTTAACGAGGAAAAGGCATCTAAGTGTCTGACTCTTAACGGATGGTTTATTGAGGCTCAAAGAGCACAGTAGTCAAAAAATTAAAAGAGCCGTAACGAAGTAAAATTATTTTTCGTTACGGCTCTTATAGTAATATTTAGGTGGATTAAATATGAATATTAAAATGAATTTTTATAAATACCTTTCTTTGGTTTTATGCTTTGTTCTTCCTGCCTCTGTTTTTGCAGGCTGTGAGAAAAAACAGAATGCTGTTGATCCTGATGACAGTGTAAAGCTGATGAATTTTGATAATGCTGATGTACTTCTTGACAATCCTGACAGAGGGCTCAGGATGGAAACATACATTACTCTCGGAAATCCGCTTTACAGTTATCCGCTTAATGAGGAAAACCCATTTGAACGAGCACAGAATATGATTGATAAATATAAATCAGATTCACCGACACTTTGTCAGGTATATGTTTATCTTTCAAATTATTGTGACCGTGAGCTTGATGACCTTGCACTCAGTCAGCTTAAGGAGTATTTCGAATTGTTCAGGAAGAATAATATCAGAATGCTTCTGAGATTTGCATATGGAACTGAAAATGTTGATGATGCACCATATGATATTGTAAAAAAACACATCGAACAGCTTGGCAATTGGTTTGATAAGGAAGAACAGCTGATTAATGATACCCTCTATTGTCTGCAGACAGGTATTATAGGCTACTGGGGTGAGGGTCATTCCTTTATTAATCTGGATGGTCAGTATATTCCGAATGTAATTTCAGATGTTTGCGAGCTTGCTCCTGATGGAATTTATACTCAGGTAAGAACATATGATATGCTTAAGGCTGTTGATAAGGATAATTATGATAAGGTCGGAATACATGATGACTATATTATAGGTGATATGAGCCATGAATGGTCTTTTGTTCCGAAACGTAAGTTTAACAAATTCAATAAATCTGTTAAGCATTCAATGCATACCATTAATGATGGTGAAATGCCGTGGGGAAGTGCCAAGCTTGATGATAACGAGGACGGTGCTGCTCTTAATGCCCTTGACGGTAAGCAGATTATTGATCAGCTTTATACATATTCAATGACATCGTTTTCTCTTGAACATAACTATCGTGAAAAAGAAGGGGAAACTTTCAGTATGGAGAAATGGAAGGAGCAGTATCTGACATATGATGATGCAGCTGCACTTGGTGTTTCAGCAAATCCGGCTTTGTTTAAAAATGAAAACGGTGAAAATATTGAAATGTCAATTTATGATTTTATCAGATATCACCTTGGTTATCAGCTTCTTCTGACTAATTATAATATAACTGACAAGGGCAGTGTTGATTTTACCGTAATAAATTACGGATTTGCTGCTCCGCTTAATTTCAACTATTTTGCGGTTGCTTTTAAGGATAACATTACCGGTGAAATAAAAGAATGTGAAATTGAAAAATTTGACAGTGATGCACTTCAGTCAGGGTGCAGTGTTGATTACAGTGTAAAAATCCCGGAAAATTCAACTCCAATAGGTGTTAAGATGGAAACCTTTGAGGGCAGGGGAGTTTCACCTCGTTTTGCAAATGACACCGAATTTAAAAATGGAATACAATATTTTAAATAATTTATTCCAAAAGCCATAAGGTTTAACACCTTATGGCTTTTGTTTAATATTTATTATTTTTCTGTTTCGTCAAGCTTTCTGCCCATAAGCACTCCCATAACACTTGCCATCATAAGTCCTCTTGTCCAGCCTGAGCTGTCACCAAGGCAATGAAGTCCTTTTATATTAGTGTTAAGGCTTTTATCCATTTTTACCTTGTTGCTGTAAAATTTAAGCTCAGGACTGTACAGCAGTGTTTCTGTTGAGGCAAAACCCGGAACCACGACATCAAGCATTTTTATAAATTCAATTATGTTGGTCATTGCTCTGTACGGCATTGCTGCGGTTATGTCACCTGCAACTGCATCCTTTAAAGTCGGTTTGACATTGCTTTTTGTCAGCTCATACTGCCATGTTCTTTTGCCGTCAAGTATGTCGCCGAAGCGCTGAACCATAATTTTGCCCGCTCCAAGCATATTGGTCAGCTCTCCAACCTTCTGAGCGTATTCAATGGGCTGATTGAACGGCTCTGTGAAATTGTGGCTTACAAGTATTGCAAGATTTGTATTTTCACTTTTTTTATCCTTATAGCTGTGTCCGTTCACAACAGCAAGGTCATTGTCATAATTCTCCTGTGCAACAAATCCGCCGGGGTTCTGACAGAAGGTGCGGACCTTGTTTTTCCATGGTCTCGGATAACCAATCAGCTTTGATTCGTAAAGTGCTTCGTTGACCTTTTCCATAACTTCGTTTCGGCATTCAACCCTTACGCCTATATCTACTGTACCGGGCTTGTGTGCTATATCGTGCTCCTCGCACAGCTTCTCAAGCCAGTCTGCGCCTCTTCTGCCTGTTGCAATAACTATTTCATCAGCATTGATAATTTTATCATTGCCGTTATCATCAATTATTACACCCTTGCATACAGAGCTTTCTATTATGATATTTTTACATTCTGTCTGAAACATCATATCAACGCCGTTTTCAGCAAGATGCTTCTGTATTTTGTAATAAAGCTCCTGTGCTTTTTCAGTTCCGAGGTGGCGAATGGGGCAGTCAACAAGCTTTAAACCTGCCTTAATTGCATTTTTTCGTATTTCTTTAATGGATTCGCCTGTGCCTGTTCCTTCAATTTTTGTGTCGGCTCCGAATTCAAGATATATTTTATCGGTGTAGTCAATAAGCTCCTGTGCAAAGTCCTCGCCGATGAGCTCAGGCAGCTCGCCTCCGACCTCATAGCTTAAGCTCAGCTTACCGTCAGAGAATGCCCCTGCACCTGAAAAGCCTGTTGTAATTGCACAGCTTGGCTTGCAGTTTACGCAGTGACCTGTTTCATTTTTAGGGCAGTGTCTTTTTTCAACGGGCTTGCCTTTTTCAATAAGCAGCATTTTCTTTTTTGAATTTCTCTTGATTAATTCAAGTGCTGTAAAAATACCTGCAGGACCTGATCCGACTATTATTAAATCGTAGCTCATTTTTATTCTCCTAAAATTATATTTGCCGCAAAAAAGACGGACCTGTAACAGTCCGTCTTTTTTATCAACTATTACAATCCATACTATCATATAATTTCAAACTTGTCAAATTAATTAGTGTTTGCATATATCGTTTTATTCTGTTATACTATAATTAAATATATGATGGAGCGAAGTATGGAAAATTTTGACTCATTAAGGGATATACTCAATAAAACAGGCAGGTATACAGGTTTGACTATGGGTTCGTCAATGCTGCCTCTTATTCACCACCAGAGAGATAATATTATTGTTATTAAGAATGAGGGCAGACTGAAAAAATATGATGTTCCTGTTTATGTTCTTCCAAGCGGAAAATATGTAATGCACCGTATCCTTAAGGTCTGTGATGATCACTATGTTATTGCAGGTGACAATCTTTTAAAAAAGGAATATGTAACCGACGATATGATTTGCGGTGTGCTTGTCGGATTTTATAAGGACGGGAAGCGTTATATTGACTGTCAGAATTCAGTTGCTTATAAAATATATTCAAAGATATGGGCGGATTTGTTTCCTGTAAGACCCGCTTTGCTCTTTATTCCAAGATGTATAGGCTGGGTGAAGCGTCATATTTTTAAACGAGGTGATAAATAGTTTTAATGGATAATAAAAGAAAAATAAAAAAATCCGATATAACTATTATCAGATGGATTTTTAATGTTTGCAGGGCTCAGATTCCGTCAGTGATTTTTATTATAGCTTTCAATGTTGTGCAGGGTGTCACATCAGTTTTGTTTGCGAATTTTTCAAAAAATGTTATTGACGGTGCTACTGTGCACGGTGAAATGAAATATGTTGTCAAGTATGCAGTTATGCTTCTCGGTGTTGTATTTCTTCAGCTTTTAATAAACATTGTGCGTAACTCAATTGCAGAACGATGCAAGGCAAGACTTGACGTTGTTTTCAGGAGCTATATTCTTGACAGAATTATGAAAAAGGATTATGCCTCCGTTACAAATTATCACACAGGTGAGCTTCAGAACAGAATTTTCAATGATGTTAATATTGTGACGGACGGATTTACAAAAATTCTGCCTAATTCCGTATACTTTTTTACAAGGCTTGCAAGCTCGCTGATTTATTTAATTGTTATTGATAAAATATTTGCGCTTGTTTTTGTTGTGGGAGGGCTTGCTGTTTTTGCAACTGCACAGATTTTCAGAAAGCAGCTTAAGGCTCTTCACAAAAAAGTTCAGGAAACTGACGGCGAAACCCGCTCCTTTGTGCAGGAGCTTGTTATAAATCTTCTTGCCGTAAAGGCATTTTCAGTTGAGGATAAGATGCGTGAGAATGCAGATGAGCTTCAGGAGAATAATTATAAGGCAAGAATAAAAAGACGCAATTTCAGCATTGTTACAAATGCAGGACTTGGTGCGGTATTTAATATCGGCTCAGTTTTTGCAATTTTTTTCGGTGCTTACAGAATACTTATGGGAACAATGACCTACGGAACGGTTACAGCTATGATTCAGCTTGTTAATCAGGTACAGGTTCCGTTTGCTTCGCTGTCAGGCGTAATGCCTCAGTATTTTTCAATGATTGCTTCTGCTGAGCGTATTATGGAGCTTGAAAATCTTCCTGATGAAGTGGATTATAACAGCCGTAATTTTGACCGTAATAAGCTGTACAGCAGCCTGAAATCAATTGAATTTAAAAATATCAGCTTTAAATATGACAGGGACATTATACTTGATAATGCCTCACTTACTATTGAAAAAGGTGATTTCGTTGCAATAATGGGTATATCCGGTATAGGAAAAAGTACACTTCTCAAGCTGCTTTTAGGTGTGTTCAATGTTCAGTCAGGTGAAATATATATTGACTGTGAAGACAGCAGAATTCCTGTTGACAGGCACACAAGAAAGCTGTTTACCTATGTGCCGCAGGGTAATATGCTTATTTCCGGAACGATAAGAGATAATCTTACTTTTGTAAATGATGATGTTACTGAACAGGAAATTGATGAGGCAGTCAGAATAAGCTGTGCAAAGCAGTTTATTGATGAGCTGCCTATGGGTATTGAGACTGTTATAGGCGAGAAAGGACTCGGTCTTTCAGAGGGTCAGGTGCAGCGCCTTGCAATTGCAAGAAGTATTCTTTCAAAAGCACCTGTACTGCTGCTTGATGAGGCAACCTCTGCTCTTGATGAGGATACCGAAAAGCAGTTTCTGACAAATCTGAGAGAGCTGAATAATGTAACCTGTATAATTGTGTCGCATAAAAAGGCGGCGCTTGAAATATGCAATAAGAACATTCAAATAAATAACGGAAAGATTGTTGAGGGATAATTATGTTATTGACAAAATGGAGCAGAAGCTTTGACAGAGAACATCCTCTGCCTGAATACCCAAGACCGCAGTTTGTGCGTGACAGCTATCTTAGTCTTAACGGCACATGGAAGTATGTTATTAAAAATAACAGCGGCAGACCTATGAGGTATCTTGCAGACATCACAGTTCCTTTTTCACCTGAAACTGAAATTTCAGGCGTGTGCAGAGCCTTAAAGCCGAATGAGTATCTTTTCTATTTAAAGACCTTTACTTTGCCTGAGGGATTTAATAAGGGCAGAGTGTTTGTTAATTTCGGAGCTGTTGACCAGCTTGCGACGGTTTTCCTTAATGGAAAAACAGTCGGTGAGCATAAGGGCGGATATACTCCTTTCAAATTTGAACTCACTGATTATCTTGTTGACGGTGAAAACAGATTAGAAGTCAAAGTGCAGGATTTTACCGACACACGCTCATATTCACGAGGAAAGCAGAAAACAAAGCGAGGCGGTATATGGTATACTGCACAAAGCGGCATATGGCAGTCAGTATGGCTTGAGTCAACTCCCATGGAGTATCTTGAGTCTGTTAAGATTACGCCCGATTATGATAATGAGCAGGTTACCTTTGAGTATTTCGGTACTGATGATGTTGAGGTAATGATTTATGATGGTGACACTCTGATTGCTGATACTGCTGACAGGACAGTAAAAATTCCCGATTTCAAATCATGGTCGCCTGAAAGTCCTTTCCTTTATAATGTTGTTTTTAAGGCTTGCGGAGAAAGTATAAAATCATATTTCGGTATGCGTAAATTTTCTGTCGGCACTGATGAAAGCGGTATAAAAAGACTGTTTCTTAATAATAAGCCCTATTTTCATAACGGACTTCTTGACCAGGGCTATTATTCAGACGGATATCTTACTCCGCCGACAAATCAGGCTATGGAAAATGATGTGCTTTTTGCAAAAAAGGCAGGCTTTAATATGCTGAGAAAGCATATCAAGATTGAGCCTCTCTTGTGGTATCATTACTGTGATGTCAATGGTATTCTTGTCTGGCAGGATATGGTTAACGGAGGCGGCGAATACGGTCTTGAGGTTTCTGTTATTCCTTTTGTCAATATTAAGCTTGATGACAGAAATTACAGAAATTTCCACAGGGTTGAAAAAGAGGGCAGGGATTTATATTATCAGGAGCTGAATGAAACAATAAGTCACCTTTATAACTGCCCCTGCATTGCAATGTGGGTGCCCTTCAATGAGGGATGGGGACAGTTTGACAGTGCCAAGGCTTATGAAATTGTTAAAGAGCTTGACCCTACACGAGTTGTTGACACCACATCAGGCTGGCACGATATGGGTGCAAGTGACGTTATTTCAAAGCATATCTATTTCACTCCCATTAAGGTTAAAACAGGCGACAGACCTTATGTTCTTTCCGAATTTGGCGGCTTCAGTATGAAAATACCGAATCATACATTCAATGATAAGATGTTCGGCTATAAGATTTATAATTCAAAGGTTTCTCTTACCAAAGCTTATGAAAAGCTTTACAACAATGTAATCATTCCTCAGATTAAAAAGGGACTTTCAGCAGCAGTTTATACTCAGGTAACGGATGTTGAGGATGAGCTTAACGGTTTAATGACATATGACAGAGAAATTGTTAAAATTGATATTGAAAAACTGAAAAAGATTAATGAAAGGGTTAAATTATAATGAAAGCAACTATTAAGACAAATAAAGGTGATATGAGCTTTGAGCTTTACCCGCAGTACGCACCAAAGGCTGTTGAAAACTTTTCAACTCATGCTGAAAACGGATACTATGACGGGCTTATTTTTCACAGAGTCATCAAGGACTTTATGATTCAGGGCGGTGACCCCACAGGCACAGGCTGCGGCGGTGAGTCAATCTGGGGTGAAAGCTTTGAGGACGAATTTTCAATTGAGGCACGCAATTACTATGGCGCTCTCTCAATGGCAAACAGCGGTCCGAATACAAACGGCTCACAGTTTTTCATAGTTCAGGCAAAGTCTGTTCCTGACTCACTCCTTTCGCAGATGGAGGGATTGAAGGATAACGGCTATCCGCAGGAGGTTATTGATAAGTATAAGGAGGTCGGCGGAACTCCCTGGCTTGATTTTCACCACACTGTTTTTGGTATGATTACTGACGGCTGTGATGTGCTTGAGGATATTGCTGCCACAAGAACAGGTATGGCAGACAAGCCTGTTTATGATGTTGTGATTGAAACAGTTGAAATAGAGGATTAATTGTGACAAATTAAACCCCCGTTGCTGAGTATAATCAGTAGTGGGGGTTTCTTTTTTGACTATTTATGTTGATGTGCTTTTTGTACTTAACTTTTTTATTACATATCTGCTGCTTATGCTTACAAGGTCGCTTATTAAATTCACGTCAAAAACAGGCAGACTGCTTATCGGTGCACTGATAGGCGGAGTATATTCTCTTGTTATTCTTGCACCGAATCTTAATTTTCTCGTTTCACTTTTCGGTAAGCTTTTAGCGTCAATTCTGATTGTAGCTGTATCATTCAATTTCAAAAGGCTGATAGTATTTCTGAAAACTCTTGCCTGTTTCTATTTTTCAAATATGCTTTTTCTCGGTATCATTCTTGCCTTATGGCTTTGGATAAAACCAAAGGGGATTGTTATTAACAACGGTATCCCGTATTTTTCAATTCCTGCCGGAACATTGCTTGTGCTTGCTCTGGCAGCCTACATTATATCAATTTTAATAATAAAGATATATAATTACACAATTTCTAAAAAGGAAATATATTCGCTGACAATTATAGCAGGTGAGGAGCAGACGCATTTGTTTGCATTTCTCGACAGCGGAAATAAGCTGACAGAGCCTTTTTCAAATTACCCTGTAATTATTGTTGATAAGAGTAAAATTGATTTTAAGCCGCAGCGAATTATACCTTATAACACAGTGGGAGGTGAGGGGATGCTTCAGGCTTTCAAGCCTGATAAGGTCATTATTTCAAACGGTAAAAAATCCTTTGAATGTGACAGTGTTTATGTTGCTGCCGGAAGTGTTGAGTCAAAGGAATTTTCAGCCATACTTAATCCACAGCTATTAAATATTTGAGGTGATATTTTGTTTAAGAAAATAAAAAGATTTTTATTAAGACTGTTTAAAAAGCAGAAATGCTATTACATAAACGGACCTGAAACTCTGCCGCCGCCGCTTTCAAAGGAAACGGAGCAGAAAATAATGCTTGAGCTTTCACGCGGTGATGATACCAACAGAGAGCTGCTTATAACTCATAACCTGAGGCTGGTTGTATATATTGCCAAAAAATTTGAAACTAAAACAACCTCAACGGAGGATTTGGTTTCTATCGGCACGATAGGTCTTATGAAGGCGGTAAAGACCTTTAATCCCGAAAAAAACATTAAGCTTGCAACCTATGCCTCACGCTGTATTGAAAATGAAATTCTTATGCATCTCAGAAAGGTGAATAATATGAAAGCCGAAATGAGCTTCGACGAACCGCTTTCAGTTGACTGGGACGGCAATGAGCTTACTCTGCGTGATGTTTTGGGCACAGAGCCGGACGATGTGTATGAGCCGATTGAATACACAGACGAAAAGCGTCTGCTGTTAAAAACAGTAAACGCTTTGCCTGAAAAAGAAAGAAATCTTATGATTATGCGCTTTGGACTCAACGGCACTGAAAGCCATACCCAAAAGCAGCTTGCTGACCGTCTGGGCATATCTCAGTCATATATCAGCCGTCTTGAAAAAAAGATACTCGATAAGATTAAAACTGAGATGCTGAGACAGGCGGTGTAGTATTGTTAATCTCTCTCTGCGGTTCTGCCATTGAATAACAGACTGATGCACCAGATTGCAGCAAGTCCTACAATGCAGTAAATAATTCTTGCAAACACGGAATCCTGACCTCCGCAGATCCAAGCAACTAAATCGAATTTGAACAGTCCGATAAGTCCCCAGTTGATTCCGCCTATAATATTAAGAATTAAGGCTATGTTATTGATAATTTTCATTTTAATCACTCCAAAAAATAAGTCACAGATAGTATTAACTATCCGTGACTTTTTTATTCACTCATTATGTTTTTTATAAAATTTTTTTAAAATGAAATTAAAGCAGATACAGGCTAATATTCCGCCCGAAACATTGAGAATTACATCATCTATGTCAATACATCTGTAATTGTAACCGATTAATATTCCTATAATGAACTGTATGGTTTCTATTCCAACGGAAAACAGGAATATACTCAGCAACCGCCTTTTAAAGTCTTTTATATAAAAACTAAAAAACAATCCCAAAGGCATAAGCATTACAAAATTACCTAATACTGATACAATACCGTATGGTGTGTTATCTCTGTAAGCTTCTGAAATACTGTCTATTATGCTTTTAAACGGAATAAAGTTATTTAATGTATCTTCTCCTATTCTGCCTATTGAAATTGGGAAAAAGCAAACAGCGATTACTAAAGATATATATAATCCAAAAGATAAATTAAATAACAGCTTGCTTAGCTTAACCTTTTTTGCAATCATTATTATCGCATAGAGTATTAATACTGCAAATTCTAACTTTAAAATTCCTTCTCTTAATATCGTTACCATAGCTTTTTAATTAAATCAATAGTTTTTTATAACTACATTTTTACTTGATAACCAAACATTATCGTCGTCTTTTTCAAATCCTATACGATATCTGCCGGATCCTACATTTGACCAGTCAGCACTTCCGGCTCCTACTCTTTTTAATGTTTTATGTCCGACCTCAAAAGCCCAGATACCGCTTTCACGATCCAAACGTACAACATATGTACCAGTATCATTTTTCTTGTCACTGCTCATTGTCGCACTATAACGTATATTATTACCATTGAAGTCTCTTACTGCTCCGTTATAATTCTTTCTGAAATCAACAGTGGTAGTATAACTGCTTGCATATACAATGCCACTCATTGACAACATTAATATAAATAATAACACAGAGGCAATAATTGATCTTTTGTTGTTTTTTGAGGTTTTAAATTTTTTTGAATTTGTTTTCATAATTCTTTGTCCTTTCAATTGATGTTTTTGTTTTTCGATTTAACAGATTTTCGTTTTCACCACTTTCATTATTGAATTTAATAAAGCTTTATTAGAAGAAAATATCCTCTCATATATATAGTGTCAATTTTTTCAAAAACAGGAACAATTTTTTGAAATTATTACAAAAAAATTTAAAATTATTCAAATATTTCTTTTTTCAAGATGATTTTGACTTATTTTATTGATTTAACAAGTTTTTCTACAGCTTCCAAATCACCTTCCATAAAAATTTCATAAATTGTAGAATTATCCTTATACCTTATGGTTGCATAGTTTCCTTTTTGTTCTAATATGATAACATCCATGCCGTTTACTTTTTCTGTATGACCTGATATAACATCAATTACAGTTATATTTCCCCCTAATTCAAAGTTGTCGGCATTTTGAGTTATTGAGAACGTGCCTTTACAGCTTTTATATTCAAAGTCAATGATTATATTTTTTGAAATATTTTTATTAGATGTTAAATCTGAAATTTTAATTATTTTACATTTATCTGTAATCATCTCTTCAGGGAAGGTAACAGGATTAATTCCATAATCTGAAAGATGTTTTGCTAAATTAGAATCTAACAAAGCATATCCCTCAGCAGTTGTGTCAGCGTTTTTCAGGTTATAATCAATTTCAGCATTGCCGTTTATTAATTGTGCAATTTTTTGCGGTATGTTTAAATTAAATTGTGCTGACACAGTAATTGCCGATATTGCGATAACGACAAATATTGATGCAATAAGTAATATTTTTGCTGCATTTTTTAATTTGAGTTTTTTGTTTTTTTCAGTGCCGATGATTTTACTTTCTTCTTTTTCTTCTAATAAGTTGAAGCATAAATCAATGTAATTTGTATCAATCTGTGAGCTTTCCTTGCTTAATTCTTTTGCAATAAGTTCTTTTATTTCTTCTTCACTTAACTCGGTTAATCCTGAATTAATCATTTCGAGTAATTCATTTTTACTGAATTTATTTTTCACTTTCATTCCTCCTATTTATATAGTGTTAAAGTTTCAGAAAACAGGAATAAAATTTTTAACTTTTTTCATATTCTTTAATCATTTTTAATATTTTCTTTTTTAGCTTAGTATGCCGTTTTCTTATCGTTGATGCATCTAATCCTAAATTTTTACTTATTTCAACAAAGGGTTTTCGCTTTACATAATGAGCAATATATAAATTGCGTTCATCTTTGTTTAGTGAAGAAATAATTTTAATAACTATTTCTTCGAGAACTTCGTTATGATTCATATTTTCCAAATAATCAGGGGTATAGTGCAGATTATTTTCTATTGCTGAGTCTTTGTCATCGTTATTAAAAAAATCATATTCATTACGTTTTAATTTTTCACGAATTATCTTATTATTGTAATTTAACGCTACTTTATATAACCATCCTTTGTAGTTGCTGATTTTTATTCCATGCAGTAAATTTTCATATAAAGCAAGATATGTATCCTGAACACAGTCGCAGGCATCTTCGTAACTCAGTTTAAAATACGTTTGACAATGTTTTATTAGCTTATCACGATAAATTTCACAATCTTCCATAATTTGATTGATCTTATTTATATCAACATTTTGAAGATTGTTTCTCAGTTCTTTTTTGTTCAAATATTTTTCTCCTTGTAAATCTTATAAACAAAGTAAAGTGTTCTGACTTCTTTATAACCCTAAAAAACACATTTGTCAATATTTAACACGAAAAAGAATGTAAAATTATGTCAAAATGGTGTAAAAAAAGCGACGGGAATTTCCGTCGCTTTTTTAGTACCGATATATTAAATTTTTGAAATGATAATTTCACAATTACCCTTAATTGTGTAGCTGCCGTAATTTGCAGGGACAAAGAAGCTGTCGCCCTTTTTAAAGGCTCTTTCATTAATTACGCCTTTGCCGTCAGCAATAAGAATATGGTTAAAGCTTTTTTCATCAGTGAAAAGAGTTACGCTTTCCTTTACGTCATAGTGATTAACAGTGAACAAATCACATTCTGTCAGCAGTGTTTCTGTATAAGTGCCATTATCAACAGGCTTTCCCATAGGCTTGATGTCATACTTAGGAGGTTCGGTAACGGAAACGTCAACAGCCTTGCTGATATGAAGCTCTCTTGGTTTTCCGTCAGCGCCCACTCTGCCGTAGTCATAAACTCTGTACGTGGTGTTTGAATTCTGCTGAATTTCTGCAACAAGTATACCCTTGCATATTGCGTGAACTGTGCCGGCTTCGATAAACAGCAAATCGCCTTTTTTCACCTTAACGCTGTTAAGAACGTCGGTAAGTGTGTTTTCCTCAATTGCTTTCGCAAATTCTTCACTGCTGATTTTTTCTTTAAAGCCGTAGATAAGCTGTGCGTCCTCGGCGGCATCAAGCACATACCATATTTCAGTTTTGCCGAATTCACCCTCAACTCTCTGTGCGTATTCGTTGTTCGGATGCACCTGAATGGATAAATTGTCCTTTGCATCAATCAGCTTTATCAGAATAGGGAAATACGGAAAATCCTCAGCTCTTGTTCCGACAACCTTGACACTGCCTTTTTCATTAATTATATCATCGAGCGTTCTGCCGTCAAACTCTCCGCCGTCTATAGTGTTTTTGCCGTCCTTGTGGCATGAAAGCATCCAGCCCTCAGCGACCTTGTCAAAATCGCAGTCGAAGCCAAAATCTGTTTTCAGTCTTGTTCCGCCCCAAAGATAGTCTTTAAATACGGGATTTAACTTTAAAATATCCATAATATGTTCCTTTATTAATATGTTTTTTTATATAATAACAAATTTTATCTATACTTTCAATTGAAAATAGTGTAAAATATATCTATTAATTCTGGAGTTTTTTTGTTATGAATATTGTAGATGTTCAAAATTTAACATTATCATTTGGTGAAAATACTCTTTTCTCAGATGTTTCGTTTGATATAAAGGATAAGGAAAAGGTGGGCTTTGTGGGCGTTAACGGTGCAGGCAAAACCTCGCTTTTTAAAATAATTACAGGTGAATATACGGCTGACAGCGGTAACTGCTTTATGTCAAAAAATATCCGTGTCGGTTATATGGAGCAGCATACCTGCTCTGACGAACGTACAATATGGGATGAGCTTGTCAGCGTTTTTGATGACCTTATCAAAATGGAAAAGGAGCTTGAGAAGATTTCACAGGAGCTTACTGTCAACCACTCACAGCAGCTTATTGACAGGCAGGATTATCTGACAAATGAATTTAATATGCAGGGCGGACTTACTTATAAATCAATGACACACTCGGCATTAATTGGTCTCGGCTTCAGCGAGGAGGATTTTAACAAATCAACCAAAACCCTTTCAGGCGGTCAGCGTTCAAAGCTTATTCTTGCAAAGCTGCTCTTATCAAAAGCGGATTTTCTTTTGCTTGATGAGCCTACTAACCACCTTGATATTTCTGCAATTCAGTGGTTAGAGGAATTTTTAAAGAATTTCAGCGGTGCTTGTCTTATTATATCTCACGACAGATATTTTCTTGATAAAATTACTGATAAAACAATTGAGCTTGAGAATAAAAAAATCCGTTCATATAAGGGCAATTATTCAACATTCCTTGTGAAGAAAGAGGCTGAGCAGAAAGCAATTGAGGATAAGTACAATAACGATATTGCAGAGATTGAGCGTCTTGAAGGCATCATTGCACAGCAAAGGCAGTGGAACAGGGAAAAAAATATTAAAACTGCCGAAAGCAAGGAAAAGGCTGTTGAACGTATTAAAGCACAGCTTGTTCTTCCTGACAGCAAGGTTGAAAAAATACGCTTTGATTTTACCCCGAAATGTGTATCGGGTGAGGACGTGCTTGATGTCAGCGGACTTTCAAAATCCTTTAACGGCAATCAGATTTTTTCAAATGCAAGCTTTAATGTGAAAAGGGGAGAAAGAGTATTTCTTCTCGGTGACAACGGCTGCGGAAAAACGACGCTTTTAAAAATTCTTATGGGCGACTTAACCCGTGATGACGGAACTTTTAAATTCGGTCAGTCTCTGATGACAGGCTATTTTGATCAGGTGCAGGCTAAGCTCGATTTAACTAAAACTGTCATTGACGAAGTATGGACAAACTTCCCGTATATGACCGAAACAAGAGTGCGAAATGCTCTCGCCGCTTTTCTGTTTAAGGGTGAAGAGGTTTTCAGACCTCTTGAGGTATGCTCAGGCGGTGAGCGTGCGCGTGTGGCACTGCTTAAGCTTATGCTCGGAGGCTTCAATTTCTTACTGCTCGATGAGCCTACAAACCATCTTGATGCCTTTTCACGTGAGGAGCTTGAAAATACACTGCTCAATTATCAGGGTACAATGCTTATAGTATCCCACGACAGATATTTTATAAATAAGCTTGCAACACGTATTGTCGAACTGACACCCGACAAATGTAACAGTTATATCGGCGGTTATGACGAATATGCTGAACACAGATATGTTCAGACGGTTGATAAAATTGAAAAAGAAAAACCAAAGGTCAATGATTATAAGCTTAAAAAGGAACGTCAGAGCAATCTGAGAAAGCTTACATCAAGGAGCAAAAGACTTGAGGAAGATATTGAGTCCGTTGAGCTTGAAATAGAAGAAACACAGGAAAAATTAAATTCAGCAGGCTATGAGGAGCTTATGGAGCTTACAAAGCAGCTTGATGAACTGACAATAAAAAGAGATACACTCTATTCCGAATGGGAGCAGACAGCTCTGGAATTAGAGGAGTATAATTCATAATGAAACATAGGAGATTATATGTCTGTCGTAGTAATAATAGGAGCAGGGGCAGCAGGGCTTTTGTGCAGTGCTAAGCTTGCACAAAGAGGCTTTGATGTTACTCTGCTTGAAAAAATGAACAGACCTGCAAGGAAGCTGATGATAACAGGTAAGGGCAGATGCAATGTTACAAATGCCTGCTTTGAGCTTGATGATTTAATATCAAATGTTCCCACTAATCCACGCTTTATGTATTCAGCCTTTTCGCACTTTATGCCGTATGACACAATGGCTTTGTTTGAGGAGCTTGGTGTGCCGCTTAAAATTGAAAGAGGGAATCGTGTTTTTCCTCAGAGTGATAAGGCTGTTGATATTGTTGATGCTCTTGTTAAATACTGTAAAAACAGCGGTGTTAATATAATTCAGGCAGAGGCTGAGGCGTTTGAATGTGAGGACGGACTTATAAATGCTGTTGTTCTTTCCGATAAATCAAAAATTAAATGTGATAGGGTTGTAGTTGCCACAGGGGGGAAAAGTTATCCGCTGACAGGCTCAACAGGTGATGGCTATATCCTCGCAAGGTCGGTTGGTCATAAGGTAACTGAAATCAAACCGAGCCTTGTACCGCTGGTATGCTCAAATAATTTTGTGCCTAAGCTTCAGGGCTTGTCGCTTAAAAATATTTCGGTAACTCTTTTTGAAAATGAAAAGAGAATTTTCAGTGATTTCGGAGAAATGATTTTTACCCATTATGGTGTATCAGGTCCTGTTATACTTTCTGCATCAAGCCACATAAGAAATATGGGCAGAAAGAATTATAAAATTGAAATTGATTTTAAGCCGGCGCTTGATTTACAGCAGCTTGACAGACGTATTCAGAAGGATTTTTCTGAATTTTCCAATAAAGATTTTATAAATTCTTTGTCAAAGCTGTTGCCTAAAAAACTGATTCCTGTTATAGTTTTAATCAGCGGTATCTCAGCAGATACAAAATGTAATCAGATAACAAAGGAGCAGCGTCAGGCTCTTGCTTATCTTCTTAAGCATTTTACTGTTAACATCAGCGGCTTTCGTCCTGTTGAGGAGGCAATTATTACATCAGGCGGTGTTGATGTTAAGGAGCTTGACCCTAAAACGATGAAATCAAAAATTGTTGATAACCTTTATTTTATAGGTGAAGTTATCGACGTTGACGCATACACAGGCGGCTTTAATCTGCAGGTTGCATTTTCAACTGCGGCTGTGTGTGCCGATAATATGGAATAAAAGAGAGGCATTCTTATGATTAATGTAGCTATTGACGGACCTGCAGGTGCAGGCAAATCAACAATTGCCAAAGCAGCGGCTAAGGAGCTTGGCTTTATTTATGTTGATACAGGTGCACTTTATCGTACAGTTGCGCTGAGTGCTGTAAGGTGCGGTGCTGTCTGCGATAATGAAAAAACAGTTAATATGCTCAGTGATATTACAGTTAAGCTTGGGTTTTCAGATGACGGAAGTCAGTGCGTTTATCTTGACGGAGAGGATGTTTCGGCACTCATAAGAACACCGGAAATTTCAATGGCTGCGTCAAAGGTTTCCGCAATACCTGAGGTCAGGGCATTTCTGCTTGACCTGCAGCGTGATATTGCAAGTGAAAATAATGTTATTATGGACGGTCGTGACATTGCAACTGTTGTTCTTCCGAATGCAAAGCCGAAAATTTTTCTTTTTGCATCACCTGAGTGCAGAGCAGACAGAAGATATAAGGAGCTGATTGAAAAGGGTGAATCAGTTACGTATGAGGATGTGCTGGCTGACGTCAATCAGCGTGATTATCAGGATTCACGCCGTGATATTGCACCGCTTAAGCCGACAGAAGAGTCTGTTATGGCAGATACCTCAGAGCTTGATTTACAGCAGTCAATTGATTTGATTATTAATATTATTAAGGAGAATATGCAGTGAAGGAATTTGATTATTCAGAGGTAAAGCATTATAAGCTTTATAATTTTATTAAGGTTGTTTTCAGACCGCTTGTAAAAATTGTTTACCACACAAAGTTCAAAGGGCTTGAAAATGTGCCGTCAGACCATAATAACTACATAGTTGCAATTAATCACACCTGTGCTGTTGACCCGATTTTTGTGGCTTGCCCTAAGCAGGTTCCTCCGCTTCACTTTATGGCGAAGGTTGAGCTTTTTAAAAATCCGTTTGCAGCGTGGTTTATTACACATATGTACGGTTTTCCTGTTAAAAGGGGCAAGGGTGATACCTCGGCGATTGATTATGGTATTAAAATTATTGAAGAGGGTCACGTTATGGCAATCTGCCCCGAGGGCAGACGTATAAAGGATAAGGACGGCGTGCCGCAGAAAGCAAAGGCAGGCGTGGCTGTTATTGCCAAAGCCACAGGAGCAGACATTCTTCCCGTGGCAATATGCTGTGACGGCAAAATCAAGCCGGGAAGCCGTGTCACTGTTTCATACGGCAGACTTATTAAAAACAGTGAGCTTGGACTTGAGGGCGAGGACGCAGGACCACACGATATTAAAAATGCAGCTAATATGGTAATGGGAAAAATCACTGAGCTTTGGGAGGCTGAATGCAGAAAATGATTAAGCTTGCAAAAACAGCGGGTTTTTGCTTTGGGGTGGACAGAGCAGTTAATCTTGTTTATGAGCTTGTTGAAAAGGGTGAAAAGGTCTGCACCTTAGGACCTATAATTCATAATTCACAGCTTGTCGCCGATCTTGAAAGCAAGGGTGTTAAAATTATCAATGAAATATCTGATTGTCCCGAAGGCTATACAGTTGTCATAAGAACACACGGTGTTGAAAAATCGGTTATCGACAGTGCTGATGAAAGCAGTATCAATTATATTGATGCAACCTGTCCCTTCGTATCAAAAATTCACAGAATTGTAAGGGAGCAGCAGGAGGGGACAGTTACTCTGATTGCAGGTGATGAAAATCATCCTGAGGTTATGGGTATCCGCTCCTATTGCCGCGGCAAAAGCTTTGTCTTTAAAAATGACGAGGAGCTTAATTCCATACTGAAAAATAATGGTCTTATTGACGAAAAATCGTTGATTTGTGTTTCTCAGACCACATTTTCTCTAAAAGAATGGAAAAAATGCGAGAAAATTCTAAAAAAACTATATACAAATTGCAAAATTTATAGTACAATATGTAATGCTACAGCCGACAGGCAGGAGGAAGCGGCTTCTCTTTCAGATGAAGCAGATGCTATGATTGTAATCGGCGGTAGACATTCATCTAACACCTGTAAGCTCAGGGATGTCTGCAAAGCCAAGGCAGATACATATCTGATAGAAACTGCTGATGAGTTTAGTGAAATTGACCTTAGTTCTTACAAGGTGGTTGGTGTTACTGCGGGGGCGTCGACACCCTCGGTTATTATCAAGGAGGTACTAAAATCCATGTCCGAAGAAATTATTGAAAAGGAAGTTGAAACAACTGATTCAGTTGTGGAGACAGCAGATACCGCTGATAAGGCTACTGAGCCTGCTGTCAAAGCATCTGCTGATGGTGAGGCAACCTTCGAAGAAATGCTTGAAGAATCATTCAGGGAAGATGAAAACAGCAAGGTAGTAAAAGGTACAGTTGTTAACATTACTCCGACAGAGGTATTCGTTGATGTTGAGGGTAGAAAGCAAACTGGCGTTATCGCTTTTGAGGATTTATCATCAGAGCCAATTACTAAGCCAGAGGATGCTGTTAGCATTGGTGATGAGCTTAACCTTGTTATTATGAAAACTGATGACAGCGAAGGTGTGCTCAAGCTTTCTAAGAAGCTTGTTGACCAGTTTAAAGGCTGGGAGGACATTGTTGCTGCCAAAGAAAATGACGAAGTACTTGAAGGTACTGTTACCGCTGTTGTTAAGGGCGGTGTAATTGTTGTTGCAAAGGGTACAAGAGTATTTGTTCCTGCATCACTTACAGGTGTTGCTCGCGGACAGGAGCTTGATATTCTTAAGAATACAACAGCTCGTTTCAAAATTATTGACATTAACAATTCAAGACGCCGTGCAGTAGGCTCAATCAAGGTTGTTGCCAACGAGGAGAGAAAGGCTCAGCAGGAGGCTCTCTGGGCTTCACTTGAAGAGGGTCAGAAATTAAACGGTACTGTTAAATCACTTACAAGCTACGGTGCATTTGTTGATATCGGCGGTATGGACGGTATGATTCATATCAGCGAGCTTTCATGGAACAGAATTAAGCATCCGTCAGAGGTTGTTAAGGTTGGCGATGTTGTTGAGGTAACAATTAAGGCTCTTGATGAAGAGAATAAAAAGATTTCTCTCGGCTTCAAGAAAATTGAGGACAATCCGTGGGAGATTCTCAAGAGAGATTATCCTGTTGGCACAGACTGTAAGGCAAAGATTGTTTCAATCGCTGCTTTTGGTGCATTTGCCAATGTTATTCCCGGTATTGACGGTCTGATTCATATCAGCCAGATTTCATGGGAAAGAGTTAAAACACCTGCCGATGCTCTCAGCGTAGGTGACGAGGTTGATGTAAGAATTATTGATATTGACTTTGATAAGAAGAGAGTTTCTCTTTCAATGAAAGAGCGTATTGAAAAGCCGGATGAAACAGTTGCAATCCTTGCAGACGAGGATGCTGAGTAATAAGGCTGAATAGAAGAAACAAAAGGCAAGGTAAAACCTTGCCTTTTAAAATTTTAAAAAATTGAATTAATTAAATTTTCATAAACTTCTGTTGGATTTTGCTGGAATTTATCTCTTATCAGCTCTGCCTGTGCCATTGTGGGAACATTAAGTGTGAGTACCATAAAGTCCTTGTCAATGTCACTGACATGCATTGTTACATCAAAAGAGTCGTTTTTTTGAATGATTTCAACCTTGTTTTCTTTTTTGTTTATCTCACGCTCGGCAAGCTTTCTTACCATTTCAATACTTTTTTCTCTGATTGTTATAGGCAGGTCATTTTCAACAATATCAACGGCAAATTTACAATCCTTGCTTATTTCAAGAAAACCGTTTTCATTCTCAGTGAAATGACCCTTTTTAATCATTTTTGAGATGGAGTTTGACACCTCAAAATAATTTGCGATTTTTCCGTCAACGATGGCATCTATTATATTCTGTGCTGTTATTTTTTCTTCACAGTTGGCAAGAATATAACAGACTAATATAGATATCGCAGAGCTTGAACGCAAGCCGCCGTCCTCAATCCCTGCTGTGAAAGCATCGAAATCCAGGGCAGGATTATATTCCTTGTCCATTATCTCACCATCCCTTTGTTTATTATTATGATTTTTGACGAATAATATAATAGCACATATTTGTTAATCTTGCAATCAATTATTATTTGTGCTATAAATAATATAGGAATTTTTTTCTAAAGGAGAATATTAAAATGACAGAAATTACAAAAGACACAATTATAGGCGATATTTTAGACATTTGCCCCGATGCAGCACCCTTGTTCCTTGAAATCGGTATGCACTGCCTCGGCTGCCCTGCTTCAAGAGGTGAAACCGTTGAGCAGGCTTGTATGGTTCACGGCACTGATGCCAATGAGCTTGTTGCAAAGCTCAATGCGTTTATGTCCGAGAAATAATGCAGCCTTTATCAAAACGTCTGTCTGCTGTTGCAGGTCTTGTTAAAAAAGGCTCTGCAATAGCTGATATAGGCACAGACCACGGCTATATTCCCGTTTATCTTTACAAATCAGATATGATAAAAGGTGCTGTGGCAGCAGATGTAAATGAGAAACCATTAGCCTCCTGCAAATCTCTTGTTATGCAGGAGGGACTTTCTGATGCAATAAAAACGAGGCTTTCAGACGGTCTTGATAATATCCTGCCTGATGAATATGACACTGTCATCATTGCGGGTATGGGCGGAGAATTGATTTCCGATATACTTTCAAGGGCAGATATTAAAAATAAACATATTATATTGAACCCTATGACACATCCTGAAATTGTAAGAAAATTTTTGTATGATAACGGCTTTGATATAATCAATGATTTGATTATAAAGGACGGCAAGCATTATTATTCAGTTTTTGATGCACGCTATACAGGTGAAATTCTGCCTAAAAAAAGGTCAGATTATTACCTCGGTAATATTAAGGATTTTTCAAATAAGGGTTATTTCGAACATCTTTTGAATTATCTTAACAATAAGCTGAAGTCAGGTGATGATTTATCAGATGTCATTAAGGCGGTGGAGGAAAAGCTATGACGACTGTTAAGAATATTTATGATTACATAAATTCAGTTGCACCCTTTGATTTGCAGGAGGAGTGGGACAATTCGGGCTTTTTAACAGGTGATTTTCGTAAAGAGGTTAAAACTGTTGTGATGAGCCTTGACCCTGCAAAAGAGGTCTGTGAATTTGCTGCCGGGATTAATGCCGATTTGCTGCTGACACATCATCCTCTTATCTTCAAGGGTGTTAAAGAGATTATAAAAGGCTCAGCCCTTTATACGCTGATTAATAATGATATTGCACATATTGCCGCACACACAAATTTTGATGTTGCTGACTGTGGCATTAATTTCAATCTTGCAAAGCTTCTGAAGCTTGAAAATGTATCGGCAATTGACGGCAGCTTTATTGTTACAGGCGATTTGCAAAGTGCAATGAGTATTGATGATTTAACGCAGTATGTCAGTGATACCCTTGATTGCAGCGGAATAAGATATACAGATACAGATAAGCTTATAAAAACCGTTGCACTCGGCGGCGGTGCCTGTGAGGAATATATTGAAATTGCTGAATCCTTTTCTGACTGCTTTATAACAGGTGATTTGAAATATCATCAGATGCTTGATGCAAAGGAACGGGGTTATGCTCTTATATCGGCAGGTCATTTTGAAACTGAAAATAAACCGTTTTTAATGTTCAGGGATATGCTTGAACAAATTTTTTCGGATGTTGAATTTATTATTGCACCTGTTGAAAATCCCATACAATCTATATGAATAAGGAAAAACTATGGCACTTGACGGAATTTTTTTATACCATTTAAAAAATGAAATAGCAGATTTTGCGCTTGACAGCAGGGTTGATAAAATATATCAGCCTTCAAGAGATGAGCTTGTTATTAACCTTCGTTCACGTGAGGGAAGTAAGAGGCTGCTTCTGTCCTGCAATGCTGACAGTGCCAGGATTCATTTTACTGACTATCCTCCTGAAAATCCGCCTAAGCCGCCTATGTTCTGCCTTCTTTTGCGAAAAAGACTGACAGGTGCATGGATAACCGGTGTCATTCAGGAGGATTTGGAGCGAGTTTTAAAAATCAACTTTGCAGGTACAGATGAGCTTGGTGACAAACGCTCATATTCACTTATTATTGAGATTATGGGCAGATATTCTAATATTATCTTTGTTGACGAAAACGGAAAAATAATTGACTCATTAAAGCGGATTGATGAAAACAAATCACAGGTTCGTGAGGTTCTGCCGGGTGTTACATATACTGCACCGCCAAAACAGGACAAAATGAATATTTTTGCAGATGACGCGGAATGTATCAAAAGTAAAATCAAATCATCAAATAAGGGCTTATATAAAGCTGTTATGGAAACAGTGAAGGGTGTTTCACCAATAATATGCCGTGAATTTGAAAATGGCTTGACTGTTGATGAGTTTAAGGAAAAAGCACAGAATCCCGATCCTGTTGTTGTAATGGTTGACGGACCTCGGGATTTTGCTTTTATGAATATAACTCAGTATGATAATCTGGCAGAGATTAAGCATTATGACACCTTTTCGCAGCTTCTTGATTATTTCTATTATGAGCGTGTGCGTTTGATGAGAATAAAGGCACGCAGTGCTGACTTGTTCAAAAGGCTTGCCACTCTTCAGGAGCGTGCTGTAAGAAAGGCTGCTAACAGAGAAAGGGAGCTTGAGGATTGTAAGGATAAGGATACCTTTAAGCTTTTCGGTGACCTGATTAATTCTAATCAATACAGGCTTGAAAAGGGTCAGGCTTATTATGATTTGGAAAATTATTATAATAATAATGAGCTTGTCAGAATACCTGCTGATATATTTTTAACTCCTGCTCAGAATGCACAGAAGTATTATAAGGAATACCGTAAAAAGCAGATTGCTGAGGAAAAGTTATATGATTTTATCAGTCAGGCTAAGGCTGAGGCTGAATATTTTGAAACGGTTATTGATGCACTTTCAAGAGCGGAAACAGACAGCGAAATTAGTGAAATAAAAGCAGAGCTTTCGTCGCAGGGATATTTAAAAAAGACTGCGGATAAAAAGAAAAATCAAAAGGCACTTAAGCCTATGCGTTTTAAAACAAGTGACGGCTTTACTGTATGGGTGGGCAGAAATAATCTGATGAATGACCGCCTTACAATGAAAACTGCGAAGAATTATGACACTTGGTTTCACGTGCAGGACAGCGCAGGCAGTCATGTGATTTGTGAAACGTCAGGTGCTGAAATTTCAGATACTGCCATTCACGATTGTGCCGTGCTTGCCGCATATTACAGCAAGGCAAGAGCAAGCTCAAATGTTGCAGTAGATTATACACTGATTAAAAATATCAAAAAGCCGAATGGTGCAAAGCCCGGCTTTGTTATATATGATACTTACAGAACTGAATTTGTTACTCCTACTATGGAGGAGGCGGAGGGCTTGAAGGATGAATAATACAGCGATTATTTTAGGTGCAGGCTCAGGTACAAGAATGAAGGCTGATAAAAGCAAGCTTCTTCTCGAAATATGCGGTAAAACCGTTCTTGAAAGAACTGTTGAGGTTTTTTCAAAAGTTAAAGAAATCAATGAAATAATTGTTGTCTGCCGTGAGAGTGACCTTGAAAGCTTTGAAAATGTGCTTTCATCATATGATGTTTCATACTGCTTCGGCGGAAACACACGTCAGCAGAGTGTCGCAAACGCTGTTGAAACTGTTGAAGATTGTGACTATATTCTTATTCACGACGGAGCAAGACCGCTTATTACCGAAAAGGAAATTAAAGATACTCTTGAATGTGCTGTTAAAAACGGTGCTGCCGCTGTAGGTGTTATGGTTAAGGACACTATCAAGGTCATTGACAGTAATAATCAGATTGTTTCTACTCCTGACAGGTCGAGTCTTGTATCCATAAGAACACCGCAGATTTTTGAATTTAAAACATATGTTGATGCACTTGAAAAGGCAAAAGCAGATGGTATGGATTTCACCGACGACTGTCAGCTTATAGAATATTTCGGAAAGCCTGTGTTTACAGTTATCGGCGACTACGGCAATATTAAAATTACCACACCCGAGGATTTGCCGATGGCAGAGGGTGTGCTGAAAATGAGGGGTGAGCAGTAATGAGAATAGGTCACGGATATGATGTTCATAAATTGGTTGAGGGCAGAAAATGCATTATCGGCGGTGTGGATATTCCAAGTCCTGTGGGCTTGCTTGGTCACAGTGATGCCGATGTGCTGCTTCACGCAATAAGTGATGCCATACTCGGTGCGGCAGCAATGGGGGATATAGGTCATCTTTTCCCTGATACAGATGATAAGTGGAAGGGTGCTGACAGCCTTGAGCTTCTTAAAGATGTTGTAAGGCAGGTTAATGAAAAAGGTTTCAGAATTGTAAATATAGATTCCACAATTCTTGCACAGGCACCTAAAATGGCACCGTATATTTACGATATGAGATGTAATATTGCAAATGCCTGCGGTATTGATACCGATTGTGTTTCTGTTAAGGCTACGACTGAGGAGGGGCTTGGTTTTACAGGAGCCAAAGAGGGAATTGCCGCCCACGCTGTCACACTGATTGAATAGAATAAAATGCCTGCTTAGACTATATTATTGTATAAGCAGGCTATATTTTTTGAACATTCTGTTAATACTCTTGACAAATGGAAAAAACTTGCTAAAATAGTAATTGTTAGCACTCGATGTGTGCGAGTGCTAACTCTGAAACGATAAATTATTTTTAGAGGTGATATTATGAATATTAAACCATTGGCAGACAAAGTTTTGCTGAAATCCTTTGAGGCTGAGGAAACAACAAAGAGCGGACTTATTCTTGCTGCTTCTGCACAGGAAAAGCCTGAAATGAGTGAGGTTGTTGCAGTCGGTCCCGGTACTGACGAAAACCCTATGACCGTTAAAGCGGGCGATAAGGTTATTACAAGCAAATACTCAGGCACTGAAGTCAAGGTTGACGGTGTTGAGTATACTATTATTTCTGTAAGTGATATTCTTGCAGTTGTTGAATAATTTGAAAGGATGATTTGAATTATGGCTAAAGATATAATTTATGGCGAAAATGCCCGTAAGGCACTTCAGGCTGGTATTGACAAGCTTGCAAACACAGTTAAAATTACACTCGGTCCTAAGGGCCGCAATGTAGTTCTTGACAAAAAATACGGCTCACCGCTTATTACAAATGACGGTGTAACCATTGCTAAGGAGATTGAGCTTGAGGACCCATTTGAGAATATGGGCGCTCAGCTTGTAAAAGAGGTTTCATCAAAAACTAATGATGATGCAGGTGACGGCACAACAACCGCAACACTTCTTGCTCAGGCACTTGTTCGTGAGGGTATGAAGAATGTTGCTGCCGGTGCTAATCCTATGGCAGTTAAAAACGGCATCAAGGCTGCTGTTGACGCAACTGTTGAGGCTGTTAAGGCAAATTCACAGCAGGTTAAGGGTTCAGGCGATATTGCCCGTGTAGCTACTGTTTCTGCTGCTGATGAGTATGTGGGAACTCTTATTGCAGATGCTATGGATAAGGTTTCTGCTGACGGTGTTATCACAATTGAGGAGTCAAAGACTGCTGATACTGTATGCGAGGTTGTAGAGGGTATGCAGTTTGACCGCGGCTACATTTCACCTTATATGGTAACTGATACTGATAAGATGGAAGCTGTTATTGATGACGCAATGCTTCTTATTACAGATAAAAAGATTTCAACTGTTCAGGATATTCTTCCTCTTCTTGAGGCTGTTCTCAAGTCAGGTCAGAAGCTTGTTATTGTTGCTGAGGACGTTGAGGGTGAGGCTCTCCAGACAATTCTTCTCAACAAGCTTCGCGGAACATTCACCTGTGTATGTGTTAAGGCTCCCGGCTTTGGTGACAGAAGAAAGGATATGCTTCAGGATATCGCAATTCTTACAGGCGGTCAGGTTATCACAAGCGACCTTGGATTAGAGCTTAAGGATGCAACAATGGCAATGCTTGGTAAGGCACGTCAGGTTAAGGTTACTAAAGAGAATACTATTATTGTTGACGGTGCAGGCGATGCTGCTGAAATCAAAAACAGAGTAGGTCAGATTAAGACTGCTATTGACAACAGTACATCAGACTTTGACAGAGAAAAGCTTCAGGAGCGTCTTGCTAAGCTTGCAGGCGGTGTTGCAGTTATCAAGGTAGGTGCTGCTACCGAAACAGAAATGAAAGAGAAAAAGCTCAGAATTGAGGATGCTCTCGCTGCAACAAAGGCAGCAGTTGAAGAGGGTATTGTTGCAGGCGGCGGCGTTGCTCTTATCAATGCAATTCCTGCTGTTGAGGCTCTTCTTGATACAGATGATGCTGATTTCAAAACAGGCGTTTCAATTGTTATCAAGGCACTTGAGGAGCCTGTAAGACAGATTGCTCTCAATGCAGGTGAAGAAGGCTCTGTTATTGTTGATAAAATCAAGACATCAAATAAAACAGGCTATGGTCTTAACTTTGCAACAGGTGAGTATTGCGATATGATTGAAGAGGGTATTGTTGACCCTGCTAAGGTTACACGCTCAGCACTTCAGAACGCAGCTTCAGTTGCGGCAATGGTGCTTACAACCGAAAGCCTTGTTACAGATATTAAAGACCCACAGGCGGATGCTGCGCAGGCAGCGGCTATGGCAGCAGCACAGGGCGGCGGAATGTATTAATTAAATACATCAATATATGCAAAAAAACACTTCCCGACGGGAAGTGTTTTTTTGTTTAGAATTTAACATCCTTTGAAAGCTTGCCGTGATAAACAGCATTTCCTATATTAACGGGGGAAAGGTATACCTTAAGCTGCTTTGTAATTGAATTTAGTTTACAGCAGTCAGATTTTATATCACTTAAGCTGTAAACCTTTATGCTTTCTGCAAGCTCTCTGATTCTCATTGAGCTGTCTGCTTTAATGGTTATTTCCTTTGTTTCATTCGGAAGAATATCAAAGAAATTATCACTGAAAGGATTTGAAGAACGGCTGCTCTCGGCTTTAACAAGTCTTGCGTAGTTATCTGTTTTGATAGTTAATCTTAACAGTCTGTCTTCAATTGTAATTCTTGTTTTCAGCTTCGCCTTAGGCAGACAGAGATTTTTCTCGTTGTCGAGCAGAACAACCTTCTGATTGATCTGTTCTCCGTTCTGATAAAGCCTTGCGCAGATTCCTGTTTTTCTGTAATCGTGTACTCTTCTGATTTCATTAACATCAAGCTCAAACATAAGTCTGTTTTCAAGTGCGTTAATGTCGGCAGATGTTCTGTATTTTTCAATAATACCTTTTTCAAAGTCGAACAGCGAATATTCAACCTCGACCGATTGCTCAGTATTAAGATCGTTAAGAACAAATATTTTGATATACTCGTCTGTATCTTCAACAGAAACTGAGAGCGGAGCGTTGAAATGTCTTGCACCATACTGCAAAGCCTTGTAGTTACCGTAGTAATCAATGCTTGACCATGAGCATACTCCCCAGCAGTCGTTAAACTGCCAGTACATCGAACCGTTGCATCTGCCCTTGTTTCTTCTCCAATGCTCAGTTGCATCTGCAATACATTCATTCTGCGTTACCTGTGAAAGATAGATATAATCTTCAAATCTTTTCGGAAGATTAAAGCGTGATGCGATATAGTAGACCATCTTGTCGTTGCCGCTTGCACATTTCTGATGTGCCTTAAAAACATCACTGCCAAGGTTGTAATCTGACGGCTGAGCAAATCTTTCAATCGCTTTAATATCAGGCAGACTTTCAAATCCGAATTCACTGCAGAAGCGTGTCATACGCTTGCGGTAATAATTCATCGGTTTAAGTCCGTGCCATACGCCCCAAAGATGAGTATCACCTGCATTGTCGGAGCTGACGCCTTTGTTGTGTGAAATTCCGACAGGTGAGCCGGGTGTGTATGGTGTTTGCTTATCATATTTTCTGATTTCAGGCTCAAGAATGTCATAAAAGAATTTTTCTGTCCATTCGACATACTTGGTCATATGAACCCATGACATATGCATATCTTCAATTTCATTGTTACCGCACCATACTGCCAGTGACGGATGATGACTGAGCCTTTTTACGTTATATTCAATTTCATCCTTGACATTATCTAAAAACTCTCTGTCAAAGAAAGGATAAGCCTGACAGGCAAACTGAAAATCCTGCCATATTAATATGCCTCTTTTGTCACAGGCTTCATAAAAGCGGTCGCTTTCATAATATCCGCCGCCCCATATACGCAGCATATTTATATTTGAAAACTGAACAGCGTCAAGCAGGTAGTTAAGCTCTTTGCCTCCGAAACGCATTATAAAGCTGTCGGGCGGAATATAGTTTGCTCCCTTTATGAACAATGGTACACCGTTGAGTATGAACTGAAAATTCTGACCGTATTCATCGCGCCTGCGGTTAAGCTCAATTGTTCTTAATCCGATTTTCTTTTCAAGATAGCAGTTTTCTTTTTCGTTATTGACAATTGCTGCTCTCACTTTATATAATGGCTGTTCGTCACTGCCTGACAGCTCTTTTGTCCACCACAGCTTAGGGTTTTCAATAACAAAATCATGACTGTTTCCCCAGTGGTGCATAACCTCACCGTCAGGTGTTTCAAGTGAAATTACGCATTCTGTTTCATCATTATATAATGTTACGTCGGCATTAACACTGATTGTTACATTGTCATCATGGTTCTGAGTAACTGATAAATTGTTGATTTTTCCGTTTTTGACAAAATCAATATAAATATTTTTTGTAATACCGCAGCAGGGCAGAACAGGACCCCAGTCCCAGCCGAAATGACATTGCGGTTTACGGATGTGGACAATTCCGTTCTGACCGTTAGAATTTACCGGTGTTGGGGATTCTTCATATTTTTTGCTTACATATTTGACGGGTGAATAAAAAACTATTCTAAGGCTGTTTTCGCCGATTTCAAGAAAATCCTTGATTGAATAGCTGTATGACTTAAAACAGTTGTTTCCCTTAAACAGCAGCTTTCCGTTAATTGATACGTCACATATAGTGTCAAGCATTTCACAGTTCAAAAGAATTTCATTGTATCTCAAATCTCTTTCTCTTATGTAAAATGTTTTTCTGTATTCCCAGTCCCTTTCGCCGACCCACTTAACCTTTGACTCGTTAAGACCAATGAACGGGTCGGGAATTTTACCGTTTTCCATAAGGTCAAGAAAATTGCATCCGGGCACTGTTGCATCATACCAGTATTGCGTACCGACCTCTTTAAAAAACCATTTTCCGTTTAAGCTTTTTCTCATAGCAAATCTCCTGAGTAGTTTGTTATAATATATTTTATTATAAATTATATTTAATATCTTTTCAATAGTTTTTATAATTCTTTGTTTTACAGGAAAATATATAAATGTTATCACAGTACTATTGACAAATTCCTATTAAAATGATATGATATTGGTTAGAATTAGCTAACTGAAGGAGATTTATTTATGACAAAGTATATTCTTGAAATAGAAGGAATGATGTGCGGTCACTGCGAGGCACATATGAATGATGCGGTAAGAAACAACTTTTCAGTAAAAAAGGTTGAGTCATCTCACTCTAAAAAGCAGTGTGTTATTATTGCGCAGGAGCTTGATGAGGAAAAGCTGAAATCCGTTATAGCACAAACAGGCTATGAGCTGAAATCAATAACAAAAGAGCCATACGAGAAAAAAGGACTTTTTTCTAAATTAAAAAGATAAAAAATTGTTGACAAATGGAATTTGCTGTAATATAATTGTTGCAATAAATAAAACACGCTGATGGGAACAAGTTTCATTTATTCAGCTGTTTAAGAGAGCTGTCGGTTGGTGCAAGACAGTACAGTGTTAAATGAGGTATCCTCCCTGAGTGGTCGTGCTGAACAGCAGTAGGTGCGAACGGTTGCCGCCGTTATACGGATAGTGTATGATAGTACATTAAGTGCGTTTTTTAACGAAAAAGAGTGGTACCACGGTATTAATTATCGCCTCTTTGCCTATGGGCAGAGAGGCTTTTATTTTTTTATTTAGGAGGATTATTATGGCAGATTTAGTTGAAATCCGCTGGCACGGACGCGGCGGTCAGGGTGCTAAAACAGCTGCCCTGCTTCTGGCAGATGTTGCCTTCAAAACAGGAAGCTTTGTTCAGGGCTTTCCTGAATACGGTCCTGAGCGTATGGGTGCTCCGATTACTGCATATAACAGAATCAGCAAGAATGAAATCAGAGTTCATTCAAATATTTATGAGCCTGATTTTGTAGTAGTTGTTGACGAAGGACTTCTTGATGTTGTTCACGTAACTGACGGACTTAAGGCTGACGGCGGTATTGTTGTTAATACATCAAAATCACCTGATGAAATAAGAGAAAAGCTTAACGGCTATGAGGGCAGGGTTTACACCATTGATGCAAGAAAGGTTTCAAAAGCCTGCCTCGGCAGATATTTCCCTAACACACCTATGCTTGCTGCTATCGTTAAGGTGTCAGGTGTTATGGAAAAGGATATATTCCTTAAGGAAATGGAAAATTCATTTTCACACAAATTCGCATCTAAGCCTGAGGTTATTGAGGGCAATATGAATGCACTGAATATGGCTTTTGAGGAGGTAAGATAATGAAATCAGATCTGAATAAACTGCACCTCGACTGCTCATGGCAGGATCTGACCGAGGGTATGCAGATTTATGGTGAGGCGACCTCGCTTGAATTTAATACAGGTGAGTGGACATCTGTTCAGCCTGTTGTTGATAATGAAAAATGCATACACTGCTTAATGTGCGTGCCTGTTTGCCCTGATAGCTGTATTTCGGTTATTGACGGTAAAAGAAGTGAGATTGATTATGCTCACTGCAAGGGCTGCGGCATATGCGTTAAAAGCTGTCACGTTGGTGCAATCACTATGGAGGGGGTAAAGTAATATGGCAAGAAAAGACAGATTAAGCGGTAACGAAGCTGTTGCTGAGGCTTTGCGTCAGATAAATCCTGATGTGATGGCAGCCTTCCCGATTACCCCTTCAACTGAAATTCCTCAGTATTTTTCAAAGCTTGTTGCTAATGGTCAGGTTGACAGTGAGTTTATTCCTGTTGAGAGTGAGCATTCAGCTATGTCTGCTGTTATCGGTGCTCAGTCAGCAGGTGCAAGAAGCGTTACAGCTACATCTTCAGCAGGTATGGCACTTATGTGGGAGGAGCTTTATCTTGCTGCATCAAACAGACTTCCTTGTGTTTTAACCCTTGTTAACAGAGCGCTTTCAGGTCCTATCAATATTAACTGCGACCACAGTGATTCAATGGGTGCAAGGGATTCAGGCTGGATTCAGATTTATGCTGAGAATAATCAGGAAGTTTATGATAACCTTTGTATGGCGTATCGTATTGCAGAGCATAAGGACGTTATGCTTCCTGTTATGATTTGTCAGGATGGCTTTATTACATCACACGCTGTTGAAAATATTGTGCTCAATGAGGACGAGGATGTTAAAAATTTTGTGGGTGAATATAATCCTGAAAATTCACTTCTTAATCCTGAATGTCCTATGGCAGTAGGTCCTTACAGTGTAACCAACTATTATTTTGAGGCTAAGAGAGCACAGGCTGAGGCGCTTAAGAATGCAAAGCAGGTTACTCTTGATGTTGCCAAAGAATATGCAAAAATTTCAGGCAGAGAGTATGGGCTTTTTGAAGAATATAAAATGGATGATGCCGAGTATGCTGTTGTTATTATAGGCTCTGCGGCAGGCACAGCAAAGGATGCGGTTGATAAGCTCAGAGAGCAGGGTATTAAAGCAGGTCTGATTAAAATCAGACTGTTCAGACCTTTCCCTGCTGAGGAAATTGCAGAGAGCTTAAAGAACATTAAAGCAGTTGCCTTAATGGACAGAACAGAGTCATATAACGACAACTGCGGACCCATCGGCTCAGAGGTTACCACTGCGCTTTACAGGGCAGGCTCAGGTGCTCTTGCAGTCAATTATGTTTACGGTCTTGGCGGACGTGATGTCAAGGTCAGCGATATGGTTGGAGTATATGAAGAATTAGTTAAGATTGCCGAGACAGGCAGGGTTGAAAATCCATATCGTTATATGGGCGTAAGAGAATAAGGAGGTCGTCTGTTATGTATAATTTTAAAGAATATGTTTCAAGAGAAGACCGCCTTGTCGGTGGTCACAGAATGTGTGCAGGCTGCGGCGGCACAATTGCAGTAAGAAATGTTTTAAAGGCAATCAAGCCGGGGGATAAGGCTGTTATCGGCAATGCAACAGGATGTCTTGAGGTTTCTACATTTATGTATCCTTATACTGCATATAAAGACAGCTATATTCATAACGCATTTGAAAATGCCGGTGCAACAATGTCAGGCGTTGAGGGTGCATATAATGCTCTCAGAAGAAAAGGTAAGCTTGATGAAACCTATAAATTTATCACCTTCGGCGGTGACGGCGGTACATATGACATCGGCTTTCAGTCACTTTCAGGTGCTATGGAACGCGGTCACGATATGGTTTATGTCTGCTATGATAACGGTGCATATATGAACACAGGTATTCAGCGTTCATCAGCAACACCTATGTTTGCTGACACAACAACTACACCTGTCGGCAGGGACTCACTCGGAAAGCCGCAGTACAGAAAGGATTTGGCTGCAATTATTGCAGAGCATCAGGTACCTTATGTTGCGCAGACAACATTTGTGCAGAACTTTAAGGATTTGTATAAAAAGAGTGAAAAAGCAATTTATACAAAGGGTGCTGCTTTTCTTAACATCATGGCTCCGTGTCCGAGAGGATGGAGATACCCTACATATGATATTATGGAAATCTGCAAGCTTGCAGTTGAAACACGTTACTGGCCTTTGTTTGAGGTTGTTGACGGCAGATGGATTCTGAACTATCAGCCGAAGAGCTATGTTCCTGTTGAGGAGTGGCTTGTTAAGCAGGGCAGATTCAAGCATATGTTCAAGCCGGGAAATGAATGGATGATTGAAGCATTCCAGAAGGAGGTTGACCGCCGCTGGTATGAGCTTCTTAACAGATGTGACGAGGTACGCGGTGCATAATTTCTAAAGTAAAAACCGCTGCAGTATTGTTTATACTGCAGCGGTTTTTTATGAATTATTCAATTTTAATTAATCATTAAGACTGTTGTCCTTTGCACTCTGCTCAGCAATTCTGTTTGCTCGCTTGTCAGCAAGTTCAACAATCATCTGCTGCTGAAGCTTGCCGTGGATAGGATAGAGAATAAATGAAATACCGTAAAGTCCTCTTGCAAGAGCAGGAAGGATACAGAAAATAGCCCATATACCATTCAGCATTTTAGGATCTGTCTGAGGGATTGCATTACCGAGTGAATCGGTAAGAGGAATGTAGTTGATCCATGTAAGAACCATACCTGACAGCCAGCCTGTTACTGATGTAGCAAGCTTGCCGAAATAGCCCTGAACAGTTGTAACAAGAGCTTCATTTCTTAAGCCGTGCTTCCATTCCATATAGTCAAGTGCTTCAGCAGTAACAATCTGTCCGCTTACAAGAAGAATTTTATTAGGAAGTCCGCAGATTGTAAGACCGAAGATAACCCAGATAAGATTGAAAATTTTGTTGTCATTAAAGGTCTGACCGAATGGGTGATAGCCTATAAGGAACAGTGCCATATATGCGAAGAAACCGAATAAGCCTGCAACGATTGAAGTTGTCCTTGCACCGAGCTTTTTTACCATTTTAGCTGCTACAGGAACCATTATGTAGTTTGGAATACCCGTGAATAATCCGCATATTGTTGCATTCATAAGTGAGCCTGTATTATTGAGCCAGAAATAAGATTCGGAAGAACCGCCGACAGATTTGAATGAATTAAAGAAGTTTGCAAGAATAACGGCGATAAGCGGTCTGTTAGTTATAATGTTCTTTAATGATTCAATAACTGAGGTTTCCTTCATTTCCTCACGGCTCATAAGAGGAACACGCTCTCTCATATTAAAGCATCCGAATATGGCAAATGCTGCAGACAGAATGAGCATAAACTTAGCAAAGCCGCTGTATATACCTCTCATTGTGATGTTGCTGTTGATTTTAGGCAGCAATGTTACAAATACAGGTACAAGTGACGGAATCCATGTTCCGAAAAGCTCAAAGAACTTTGTTGTGGTAATAAGATTGTCACGCTCTGCAGTGTTCGGGGTTATGTTATAAATCATAAGACCCCATGCACCAAAGTAGCTCATACCCAGACCGTAAATAACAATAGCAACAGTTGCCCAGATAACCTTTTGTGTTGAGTTGATGTCAGGTGCCGAGAACATCATATAGCCGCCGATTACCCAAAGGGGAAGCGGCAGGATAAAGAAAGGCTTGATACGTCCCCATCTTGTTCGTGTTCTGTCAATAATAAGACCTGAGATAGTGTCATCAAGTGCATCGTATATTGATGCAAAGAGATTGATGTTAGCATAAGCAGTTGTATTCAGCTTAAGGAACTGAATCATAAAGAATTCCTTAAAAGCATCAACAAACTGAGATAAATTCTTTTGACCAAAGTTAACCAGAACATATGCGGCGATTTCTTTTGGAGTAAGATAACGCTTGTGAGTGTAGGCGAGCTTATCAAGTTCGTCCATCTCTGCCTGGGTTAAATCTTCGGTAATAATTTCTTCTGCCAAAATTATTCCCTCATTTCTTTCCGGAAACTGCCCGGTTGATTAATAACATTAATATACTATCATATAAAAGTTATTAAATCAATACTTTTTTCACTATCATCAACAGTAAAAATTATCTTGAATTTTTGTATTGACAATTTGTCGAATAAATTATAAAATAGCTAAGTAAGTAATTATTGAAAGGGGTACATATCAATGGCAAGTACCTGTCCTAATTGCGGCAAAAAGCTTCATTTATGGGATATTAAGGCTGAATGCTCAAATTGCGGCGTTTCTATTCCTAATTATAATTGGGAAGCCAGACTTGAAGAGGATAATATCAAGGCTGAAAAACAGTTCGCTGTATTTAATAGATCTTTAAACAGAATTGCATATTCAATATACGGAACAAAGCTTCGTATTGCAAGACTTATATTGACATTTCTTCCTGCAATCGGCTTTATTCTTCCGTGGGCAACACTTAAAAGCGATGCCGAAAGCTTTGATCTGAGTATTATTTCCTTCAGCGGAAATAAATCTCTCATTGATTTCTTCAAAAGCTTTTTCGGTGATACGAGCCTGTATTTTACCAATATGAAGTTTGAGGGCTACGGCGGTGCTTTAACACTTGCTTTTGCAGGTTATATATTATTTGTGCTCAGTGCTCTTTTAATTGTAATTGCATTTTTCCTGAATATTATTATGTGTAAGAAGCCGAAAACTGTTTCTACAGTTGTATTTGACGTTTTGTCAATTGCCGCTTCTGCTGCAAGCACAGTATGCTTTGTTATGAGCGGCTCTCTTGCCGGCGACGCTGTTGCATTTAATTTCGGTGATTTTCCTGTTCTTAACGGATCTGCTTCAATCAGCTGGGGTTATTTTATTGCACTTGCCCTTTTGATTGTTGCAATGGGTATCAATATTGCTGTAGCAAAGGCTCCTGCCAAAAGTGACGAAGTGCTTGAAGAGGAAAGACTCGCACGCGTTAAAGCTAAGGAAGAGGAAGAGCGTAAAAAGGAAATTGAGCGTGAGAAGGCAAGGGCTGAGGCTGAAAAGAAGCAGGCGGAAGAAAATGAAAGACTTGTTGCCGAGGCAAAGGCTAAGCTTTCCAAAAATAAAAAGAAATAATTGTTTTGATAAAAGGAGTGTTAATACACTCCTTTTTCTTGACCTGTTTTGCAGTATTTGTTATAATATAATTCGGAGTGATGGTTATGGAAAAAAAGAAGGAATTTAATTTATCAAAAAAACAGCGTAATGCAATAATCGCTTTTGCAGTTATTGTTGCTGTTGCTGTTACAAGTCTGATTGTTTTTAAAACAAATCAGATATATTTTACCACTAAGCTTATGTACGCATTTATGCCGCAGTCATATGTTGCCGAGCTTGAAAATGGTAATATTGAGTTTTTCGTTGAATATAATAAGGACTACAGTGCCAAGGAAAGCAATAACGATCCTCTGCAGGCATTTTCCTACTATTATTTTGATGAAAACGGTGAACGCGTTGATCTGGGTGTAGACGGCGGATTTGATGAGGAGGGCAACGGCGAAAAGCAGCCGCTTTCTGTCCCGTTTATGTTCCTGATGGGACAGCGCATAGGAACATTTAAATCAATAATGACGAAGGTTATGCTTGTTCTTGCGGCGGTTATAATTGCTGTTTTAATTGTTGTGTGGTTTATTGTATGGTCAAGAAACGAGGATAAACAGAAGCTTGAGAAATACGGTGATAAGCCAAATAGTAAAAAATCCAAAAAATAATTAATAGACCAAGCTGATTGCTTGGTCTTTATACTATAAGGAGCAATTATGAAATACGAAAAGCTTTTTACGCCTATGAAGATAGGAAATGTTGAAATAAAAAACAGAATAGTTATGGCACCTATGTGTATGGGCTTTGGTCAATATAACGGATGTGCAACCGAAACCATGATGAATTATTATGAGGAGCGTGCCAAAGGCGGCGTAGGCTTAATTTTTACTGAAATCACCAGAATTAATGATATAACGGGTGCTTCTTCGTACGGTCAGCTTGGTATGAGCCATGATTATCAGATTCCTGCTCTTAAGGAAATGGCTGACAGGATACATAAGCACGGCTGCAAAATAATGGTTGAGCTTCATCATCCTGGAAGGCAGAATTTAGGTCTTATGATAGGTACTGTTCCGATATGCATTGCAGGTGAAAAGCTTCTTGGCAGCAATGCTTATACAAAGCTTCTGACAGGTGCGGTTATTCCTCCCGGTAAAAAGCTCCAGGATAAGGATATCGTTCCAAGGGTTGTAGCACCGAGCAAGTGTGAAAAAAGCAAAATGAGCGAAAGTGTTAACAGAGCACTTTCACGCAAGGAAATAAAAAAGCTTATTGCTCAGTTTATTGAGGGTGCAGTAAGAGTTCAGAAGGCAGGCTGTGACGGAGTTGAGCTTCACGCTTCTCACGGATATTTAATACAGCAGTTTTTGTCGCCGAATACAAATAAACGCACTGACGAGTATGGCGGAACCCTTGAAAACAGAATGAGGTTTTTAACTGAGATAATAGACGGTATCAGGAAGAACTGCGGCAGGGATTTTCCTATTGTTGTTCGTCTGACAGCAGATGAAATGTATGACCGTATCGGTAAGGCTGATAAGGGATATGGTCTTGAAGAGGGTCTGAAAATGGCAAAAATCCTCAGCGATAAGGGTATTGATGCCATTGATGTTTCCTCAGCAGCTTACGATACATTTAACTATTGGCTTGAGCCGACAACCTATGAGTGCGGCTGGAGAAAAAATCTTGCCGAGGAGGTTAAAAAGGTTGTTGATATTCCTGTAATCGCTGCAAATCTTATCCGCTCACCTCAGCAGGCTGAGGAACAGCTTGAGGCAGGTATTCAGGACTTTGTGGCACTCGGTCGTCCGCTTATTGCCGATCCTTACTGGGCTGATAAAGTTAAAACAGGTAACGAAAATAAAATAAGCCGTTGCGTCTGCTGTTTATACTGCTTTGAAAGTATGATGGAGAATGCATATAAATACAGTCACGGTCACTGCTCGGTCAATCCGTTTGTCGGAAGAGAAAGTGTTAAGCTTAATAAAAACGGAAACGGAAGAAAGGTTGTTATTATCGGTGCGGGACCTGCCGGATTAATGTGTGCCGATATTCTCAGTGACAGGGGATTCAACGTTGTTGTTATTGAAAAGGAAAGCACTGTCGGCGGTCAGCTCAATCTTGCTGACAAGCCTCCTCATAAGGAAAAAATGTCATGGGTCTGTGAGGATTTATATTCAAAAGCCTCAGATAAAGGTATTGAGTTTATGTTTGATACCATTGCTGACAAAGAACTGATAGATTCATTAAAGCCGTATGCAGTTGTTACCGCAACAGGCGGAAATGCCGTATTTCCGAATGCATTCAGGGGAGATAATGTTTCAACGGTTACTGAAATTCTGAATGGTTGTGTTAAACTGAAAAACAAGAAGGTCGCAGTTATCGGCTCAGGTATGACAGGTCTTGAAACAAGCGAGCTTTTAGTGTCACAGGGCAACAGGGTCACAATTGTTGAAATGGCAGAATCAATAGCACCGGGTGCATGGTTTCAGGGTGTTGATGATGCAATGTCTGTTCTTGGTAAAGCAGAAACAAAATTCCTGACAGGGCACAGACTTATCAGTATTAACGATAAGGGGATTTATCTTGAGTCTGTCAAAGACGGAAAAAGACTGAATGTTGAAGCGGATTATGTAGTGCTTTCAATGGGAGTGTGCTCTGATAATGAATTGTATAATTCAATAAAGAACAGCAATGATTATGCTGTATATAATATTGGTGACAGCAATAAAATCGGCAGAATTGCCAATGCGACGGAAGCTGCCTATCAGCTTGCAGTCAGCTTATAATACAAGGGTGTAAATATGTTTTCAGCACGTGAACATTTTAAGGAAAAATTAAATCAGATTAATAAAAAAATCAATTCGGGTCTTGATTTTGATTTCAGTGCCGTGAGCAGAAGAATTGAAACAATGTATGATTTCAATAAAGAAATTATGTCTGATTTTCTCAACGGCAGACAGCTTTTTTACAGGGGCGAAAGAATTAATGACCCTAACAGAAATCTGTTGCCTACAATGCTGAGAAATCCTGACAGGCTTTTTTCGGAAAATGATTTGGGTGTTCTTCATATCGACGGAAAGTATATATACGATTATTATTCTTCACTCGGCAGCTTTGTTGATGTTTTTAATAAAACAATGGGTGTAGCAGATGTTGACCATCTGTATGAAATCTGTGCCTTTGCACAGCACTATTATCATTCGTCACCATTGATTGATTTTACAAAAAGCATTTATCCGTCATTGTCCTTTGCACTTAAAAATCGTGACAGGTATGAGGACGATATTGTTTTGTATGTGCTTGAGCTGAAGAATGACGATGATTACACAAATGATATAGTCACAGCCAATGAATGGCTGAAAAATCTTGAAATATATGTTTCCTGCTTTAATGAGGATGATGTAAAAAAGGCTGTTAAAGAGGTAATTGAAAATAAAGGGCTGCGTATGACTGATGATTTTAAAACGCATCTTGAACGGCTGAATACAAAACCTGTTCCCAGGGCAAAGCTGATTGATGTGCCCACAAATACAAGAATGAAATTTCAGCAGGGTGTGTTCCTTATGCTTACTGATTTTCAGCTTTTTAATGTTAAGTATTTTACAAAAAATATACGTGAACAGTTTTCAATAACCAAATTCATTATCAACAAGGATATTTGCCCTGATGTACTTAAAATGATTGAAAAGGATGCACCGTGGTATAATTATAAATACCTTACCGATGTTGAAGCTGCCTTTAAAATAGCGGTTGATGATTAATATTATATAAAAATGAAGCAGATGTATTTCTCAATACATCTGCTTCATTTTTGTCAGCAAGAATACTTTTGTTGTAAATATATTGTTGACTAAAAGTAACATTTATGGTATTGTAGATTTAGAGATATCTAACAAATTTTTCAGGGAAGTGTTTCCGATGGTTTATTGATATAAAAAGCATAATACATAAAATAAAGACTTATATTTATGAAAGGATTAAAGTTATGAAAAAATATATTACGGGTTTAGTTGCCATCGTCTTTACTATAACGTCTGTGTTTGCTTTTTTCGGACAATCTGCTTTTGCATCAGATAATACCGATAATGACAAAATTATTGTTGAAGTTATTGTAAATGAATATGGTGACGAGGCAATAAAGAATATTGAACTTGAAGATGGAACCCATATTGGCGATTATGATTATGAAATAATTCATACACAAAAGCTTACACGTGATCCTATATATATTGCCACATATTTCTCTCAAGCAATATGGATAACACGAAATAATGAAATTTCTTTAAGTTTAGTTCCATACGATAAAGTACGCAACAGCTTAAGTGAGAAAGATAAAGCTTGGACCACACTATCAGGAACATCGACAGGTTTAGGAGGGCATAAAAATTGGCCGAAAACCGAACAAAAGCGTAAAACTTTTAAGTGGCAGTTTGATTGTCATTTTCATTTTGCCAAATCCAAATCCGAATGGAATATTGAACCAGGAAGATCCGCAAACTCTTATGCAGCAGTTGTAGCAGCGGCTTGCAATCCATAATGTCAGGCATCGATTTGAAAAAATATAATTGAGGGAGATTATAAATGAAAAAGAACATTATAAATTTAATTGTATTTATTTGCAGTACGGTCTGTTTTGCAATAAAATCAAAATTGATTTACAATACAGGATATTTTTGCGATGAATATAATTTCTCACCAGCCGACATATATGGCGGAAATTTGTATTTGATGCTCAATTGGGTAGAATGGATTCTGCTTGCATTAGTCTGCTTAATTTCATTAGTTACACTTATAATTTCATTATCCAAAAACCAAAACAATTAACACAATATAAAAAATATTATGAATAAAATCAAAGTAGCTATATTAATATTATCATTATGTTTGCTTGTATCATCAGTATTGTTAATTTATCAGCAAAAAGAAATATCAAATTTAAAATCCGATATTGATTCCTTTATCAACTTGGATACATCAGAAAAAAGCGTAACTGACGATTTTTCTATTCAAGTAACTGAAATTGATACTCTACTCAATAATGAGCTTATTGGAATAGTATATTTCGGTCGTGACTCGTGTCCTATTTGCTCCGAATTAAATTCAATAATCAGTCAAAACATTGATTTCAGTGATATAAAAATTTACAAATTTGATACTGATAAATGGCGAAACAATGATAATTTTCAAAACGTTTTAAATAAATATAACATTACCAAAGTTCCAACATTGGTAAAAATCAATACTGATGGTACTTTCGCTCATTATATTTCTGACGACAGTTTCTCAGATGAAGAATTAGTTATTTCACTTCATAAATTCTTACAATCATAAAACTAAAATGCTTAATAGTAAGGGAATGACTTGAAAATGATTGCTGCAATTGTTTTGTTTGTAATGTCAATGATATTATTCTGGGCTGATTATTTTTTCGTGGAATATACCTGGATGAATTTTAATGATACTGCCTTTCGTATTGCAGAAATTTTCTTGGGTATTTTTATTGTTTTAATAGTTATAACGGGTATAATCATAATAACGAACACTGTGAAGAAGGTAAAAAATAAAAAGCTCTTTATGATTTCGTTTACAATTATTTTGATATTTATTGTGTCTTTTAATTCTGTTAATACATATATCATTCTTAACTCTTTTGAAGAAAATTGTGTATCGACAAATATTTATCAAAAGGAATCTGGCAATGGCAAGTATTTTATCACTTTGATGAAAGAAGCTGATACGCAGGAAATGATAAAAATTGAATGCGATAAAAATACTTATGATAATATAATTATTGATGAAGATGCCGGATATGTGATAAAATATAGATATAATGCTTTAGATAAGAGTGCTAAAGGCAGTTTATATAGTAATGCTGTTGATAATAATGTAAATCTTAATAACAAAAAAGCGGAGTTTAAACTCCGCTTTTTTATGCTCATTAAATCTTTACATCAATTGGGATTCCGCCGTTTTCTCTTGACTCATCAGCAAGATAAACACAAAGGTGACCTGCAACGCTGTCAAAAATTGATGTGCAGGCAAGGCTCGGCTTTTCACCTGAAATGAATTTTACAAAGTCAGCAGTGAGTCTTTCGTCACCGCCGCCGTGACCTCCGTAAGCACCAACCATATCGCCGCTTACATTAAGGTCAACCTCTTCAATGTCACACTCGCCGTTATGTGCGTCAGGTGAAGGATTGATTTTAGAAACATAGAATTTTGATTTTTCAAAATCACCGTAAATCTCACCCTTAGTTCCGATAATATGTATCTTTCTCAGTGACTGAGATGAGCCGCCGACCATATTATGGGTGCCTGTTGCACCGTTTGCAAAGTTAACGAGAACTGACTGGTGGTCAACAACATTGTTATCACATTTGTAAATACATCTTGCATACGGGCTGTCACTTTTCATAAGTGCAATTTTATCTTCAATTGTAGGGTCAGGTATAGCTTCAAGTGCATCCCATACATAAAATGCCCATCTGTCAGGATGATCAATATATAATCTTTTTGTTGAAAAATCACAGGTGTCAACGTGAGGGCAGTCAAGCATACAGATTGTTCCTGCACCCTCAGGTGCATTTTCGGGCTTGAACTGATATTTGCTTCCGAAAGAGCTTATTTTAACAGGCTTTGTTTCGCTCATAAACCACATCATAAGGTCAATGTCGTGGCAGCATTTTGCAAGTAGCATTGTTGTGTGGCATTTGTCGGAATTTGCCCATTTGCCGCGTACATATGAGGTTGATAAATGATGATATGAAACGTGCTCTGTTGTCTGAATATTGATTATATCGCCGATTTCTCCGTTTGCAATTCTTTCCTTAATTGAATAATAGAAAGGTGTATAACGCAGAACATGGCAAATCATAACCTTTGAATTGTTCTTTCTTGCACAATCAACAAGCTCACGCATTTCCTTTTCGTTAACTGCAAAAGGCTTTTCAAGAAGCATATCATATCCTGCGTTAAGCAGAGGTATTGCTGTTTCAATATGCTGTTCGTCCATTGTACCGTTAATAACAGTGTCTGCAAGCTTTCCTTTTTTTGCAAGCTCCTGTGCAGATTCAAAGCACATATCCTCACCAAAGCCAAAGTATTCCATACAATACTTTCTTCTGACGGGATTAGGGTCTGCAACACCTACTATTTTTAAGTCATCAGGATTTGTTTTTGCCAGCTCACTGTACACTAAGGCTCTGTGACCGGCACCGACAATTATTGCTGTAACAGGTTTCTTATGCATTTTAAAGCACCTTCTTAAAATTTTTTGTCTATTATACACCTATTAAATTGTATTTTAAAGGGGTATTTTTAAAAATTTTTATATTATTGACAGATTGTGCCAATAATCTTATAATAGTTAAAAAATTAATTATATAATTGTTTAAGGTGAGTCTTTGAAAAAGTTACTTATTTATTTAAAAGGTTATATCACTCAGTCAATACTTGCACCGCTTTTTAAGCTGCTTGAGGCAAGCTTTGAGCTGATTGTTCCGCTTGTTATAGCATCAATTATTGATGTCGGCATTGCCGGAGATGACACAAAATTTGTTATCGGCAGGTCAGGTGTTTTAGCTGTGCTTGCCCTCGTCGGTATGGTTGCCGCGATAACTGCACAGTATTTTGCGGCAAGGGCTGCAACGGGCTTTGGAATGAAGCTCAGGCACTCGCTTTATGAAAAAATACAGTCATTGTCATTTAATGAGCTTGATAATATAGGCACATCAACACTGATTACAAGAATGACAAATGATGTAAATCAGGTGCAGAATGGTGTTAATCTTGTTTTAAGACTGTTTCTGCGTTCTCCGTTCATAGTTATCGGTGCAATGGTAATGGCATTTACAATTGATGTCAGATGTGCATTGATATTTGCGGCTGCTATTGCTATGCTTTCGATTGTCGTATTCGGTATAATGAGAATTACAATACCAAAGTACCGTAATGTTCAGACTAATCTTGACAGTGTAACCCTTATCACACGTGAAAACCTCACGGGTGCAAGGGTAATAAGAGCTTTTACCAATGAAGAAAATGAAGTAGAGGAATTCAGAAAAAGAAATAATTTGCTGTCTGTTCTTCAGAAGGCAGTGGGCAGAATTTCCGCACTGCTTAATCCTGTTACTTATGTTATTATAAATATAGCTGTTGTTGTGCTTGTATATACAGGTGCTCTGCGTGTTGATGCAGGTGATCTGACGCAGGGTCAGGTTGTTGCACTTTATAATTATATGAGTCAGATACTTGTTGAATTGATTAAGCTTGCAAATCTGATTGTTTCCGCAACGAAGGCATTTGCTTCTGCGGACAGAATTTCTGCTGTTCTTGAACAGGATAATACGCTTGAAAAGAATGAAAGTAACAGAAAATCCGCTTCTTATATTGAATTTGACAATGTGTCATTAACATATAAAAACGCCTCCGCTCATTCACTTACTGACATTTCCTTTAAAGCTGACAGGGGAGATGTAATAGGAATTATCGGCGGTACAGGCTCAGGAAAATCAAGCCTTGTTTCATTAATACCTCACTTTTATGATTCAACAGAGGGTGCCGTTTTTGTTGATGGTAAGGATGTCAAATCGCTTGATACTGATAAGCTGCGTGAAAAAATAGGCTTTGTTCACCAAAAGGCAGTTCTTTTTAAGGGTACAGTGCGTGATAATATGAAATGGGGCAAAAAGGATGCAAGCGATGACGAAATAATTGCCGCACTTAAGGTCGCACAGATTTATGACGTTATAGCGGAAAAGGGCGGTCTTGATTTTGAAATTGAGCAGAACGGTGCTAATCTGTCAGGCGGACAGAAGCAGCGTTTGTCAGTTGCACGTGCCATTGTGCGTCAGCCTGAAATTCTTATACTTGATGATTCTTCCTCTGCACTCGATTATGCTACAGAAGCAAAATTAAGGGAGGAAATATATAATCTTTCTTATAATCCTACGGTATTTATAGTTTCTCAGCGTGCCTCTTCTGTTCTCAGTGCTGATAATATTTTAGTGCTTGATGACGGTGAATGTGTTGGCTTCGGAAATCATAAACAGCTTCTTGAAAGCTGTGAGGTTTATCGTGAAATTTACACCTCTCAGTTCGAAAAGGAGGCTGTATGATGAACAGTAAGGAAACATTGAAAAGAGTTCTTTCATATATTGATAAATATAAATATTATCTTATTTTGTCTATGCTTTTTGCACTTGTGAGCGTTGCGCTCACGCTCTATGCGCCTATACTTGTTGGTAATGCAATTGACTGTATAATAGGAAAAGGCAATGTTGATTTTGAAAAAATAGTATCTATACTTATACGGCTTGGTATTGTAATCGGAATAACTGCCGCTGCTCAGTGGCTTATGAATGTCTGCAACAATAAAATTACCTATAACGTATCACGTGATTTGCGTCAGAGAGCCTTTGAAAAAATAGAAAAGCTGCCTTGCTCATATCTTGACAGTCATTCAAATGGTGACGTTGTCAGCCGTGTGATATCTGACGTTGACCAGCTTGCCGACGGGCTATTAATGGGATTTACACAGTTTTTTACAGGTATTATAACTATAATAGGCACGCTTGGCTTTATGCTGTCAATCAATGTGTGGATAACTCTTGTTGTAGTTGTTGTTACACCGCTTTCGTTCTTTATTGCAAGATTTATTGCAAAAAGGACATATAAAATGTTTTCCCTTCAGTCTGAAGCAAGGGGAGAGCAGACAGCTTTTATTGATGAAATGATTTCAAATCAGAAGATTGCCGATGCCTACGGAATGGATAAAGAGAATCTTGAAAGATTTGATGATATTAATGAAAGACTGACAGATTACTCATTAAAAGCAACCTTTTTCTCATCAATAACAAATCCTGCAACAAGATTTGTAAACAGTATCGTATATGCAGCAGTTGCACTTTTCGGTGCAATTATGGCAATAAAAGGTAATATCACAGTAGGTATTTTGTCCTGCTTCCTGTCATATGCAAATCAGTATACTAAGCCTTTTAATGAAATAAGCAGTGTTGTTACAGAACTTCAGAATGCACTTGCCTGTGCCGGCAGAGTACTCGATTTTATTGATGAGGAAAGTGTTAAGCCTGATGACGATGATGCGTGTGAGCTTGTTAATCCTGAGGGGAATATTGAAATAAACAATATGGATTTTTCATACAGTAAGGAAAAAGAGCTTATTAAAAATCTCAACCTCAGTGTAAAAGAGGGTATGATTGTTGCAATTGTAGGTCCGACAGGCTGCGGAAAAACTACACTCATTAATCTTCTTCTGAGGTTTTATGACCCTCAGAAAGGCAGTATATCTGTTGATGGTATTGATAATCAGAAGATTAAAATAAAGTCACTCAGAGAAAATATCGGTATGGTTCTTCAGGATACATGGCTTAAGAGCGGCTCAATACTTGATAACATAAGAATTGCAGATACTGATGCCACTTTGGAAGAGGTTACAGAAGCCGCAAAGAAGTCGCATGCACATTCATTTATAAAGCGTTTGCCTGATGGTTATGATACTGTTATCGGTGAGGACGGCGGCTCTTTGTCGCAAGGGCAGAAACAGCTTCTTTGCATTACAAGGCTTATGCTTTCTCCGCCTCCTATGCTTATACTTGATGAGGCTACCTCGTCAATTGATACAAGAACGGAGATTAAAATTCAAAGTGCATTCAATAAGCTTATGAAGGGCAGAACAACATTCATAGTTGCTCACAGGCTTTCAACAATTATGAATGCAGATGTTATACTTGTTATGAATGACGGAAAAATTATTGAACAGGGAAATCATAATGAGCTGTATAATAAAAAAGGCTTTTATTATAATTTGTATAACTCACAGTTTCCCAAAACGAAATAATATTGTATAAAAAACAGGGAGAGCAATCGCTCAATCCCATTAAGATAAGAAAGGGTCGTACACGAAAAGGTATACGGCTCGTTTTTTTTGCAAAAAAGACTTGACAAAAGAATAAAAATGTGTGGCTGGATTTGTTTGCGACGATTAGGCAAACAAATCCAGCCCTTGTAATTAGGAATATATTCAATTTTAATTGCAGGGAGAACACATATGGGTAAAGCGAAAAGTATTAAAAGGTCTATAAAAAAATGTATTAATGAAATTGCTGCGGCAAGTGATTTGTATTGTCAGAATCCCGGCAGTGATTTTACTCGTAACAGAAAACTGCCTTTTTCTGATATGATGAAAGCAATTCTTTGTTTCAGCGGTAAATCATTGAACAAGGAAATGCTTGAAATATTCGGCTGCAAAAGCAATATCGCTTCTGTTTCGGCTTTTGTTCAACAGCGTTCAAAGCTCAAAGCTTCTGCTTTTGAAGCATTGTTTCACAATTTTACCAATAAGCATACAGATATTAAATTGTTTAACGGTTATCGATTGCTCGCCGTTGATGGCTCTGATATTAATATTCCAACAGATATCAATGATAAATTATCCTCTTTTCAAATTAATGGAAATATGCCGTACAATCTTTATCATCTGAATGCTATGTATGATTTATGCTCAAATACATATGTTGATGCCATTGTTCAGAAAAGACTTGAATTTAATGAACATAAAGCATTTATTGCTATGGCTGAGCGATTTAAATCTTCTTATCCCACTATCTTTATTGCTGACAGAGGTTACGAGTCCTTTAATAATATGGCACATATTCAGGAAATCGGTCAGTTCTTTGTCATTCGTTTAAAAGATATTAACAGCAGCGGTATCTCAAGGGGATTCCATTTACAAGACTGCGGTGATTCTTTTGACATACCATTTAATCTTAATTTAACCAGAAAGCAATCGAATGATGTTAAAAGATTATGCAAAGACAAAACCCATTTTAAATATCTTCATCACTCAACCCCTTTTGATTTTCTGCCTTCTACATTAAAAAAATCTGATCCTTTGGTTTTCTTTAACCTCAGGTTCAGACTTGTTCGTTTTGAGATTTCTGACGGTAATTATGAACTGCTTGCAACTAACCTTAATCCTTCTGATTTCCCTCCTGAAAAACTGAAAGAACTTTATGCTATGCGATGGGGTATTGAAACTTCATTTCGCCATCTTAAATATACTCTTGCGTTGAATAATTTCCATTCTAAAAAATCGGAGGGCATCCTTCAGGAAGTTTTTGCGAAACTCACTATGTACAACTTTACTCAAATGATAACTTCTCACATAATCATTTCCAAAGCAAAACGAAAACATCTTTACAAAATCAATTTTTCCGTTGCTGTACATACCTGCCGCAATTTACTTCTTGGTTTCTGCTCTCCGACCGATGCTGAAGCTGTTATTCAAAGACATATTATTCCTGTTCGTCTTAATTTGCACAAACCCAGAAATCTTAATCAAAAGGCTTATGTCAGCTTCTCTTACAGATTAGCATAACTTTTTCTCTTTTTCAATATCTCTATTTCAGCAGACCTCTGTCTGCTTTATTCTCATGCCTTTTTTCAAAAAAGCACATTGCTCTGCTTTCGCTTCACAATGTGCTTTTTCTTATCTTAATGAGATTGAGCAATCGCTCTCCCTGTTTTTTAATCAGCCGTTAAGTATAGCAAAGTTTTCTTTATTACATTTATAAAGGTTTTTGAATACCTTGAAGTTTCTGTCATAAATCTCTTTATTTGATTTGTTAGGATGATATGTAGTTTTAATCGGAATAAGCTTTTTGACATCAGTCATTTTAGGAATGATTCCGATTCCCACAGCAATACAGGCAGCAGCGCCCACAGCACCGATATTCTGCGGTGATTCAACAACTACAACATCACGCTGAAGCACATCCGCTAAAATCTGACAGGTGGTTTCACCAAGGGCACCGCCTCCGCAGAAACGTACTGCATCTGTTGTTTTGAATTTTTTAACCTTCTGCTCCTGTCTTTCAAGCATCCATCTCATATGGAAGCAGATACCCTCCACAACCGCTCTGATAAGCTCTGTTTTGCCTGTGTCAAGACGGATGTTGAAGAACATTCCTGCTGCATTAGGGTCTTCAAACGGGCAGCGGTTACCGTGAAGCCACGGAGTGAATACAACACCGTTTGAGCCGGCAGGGATTGAGTCGATAACCTCTTCAAGATAGTCATACATATTAAATTCAACCTGCTCAAAGCTGTCAGCAGCATTGCCGTATTTCTTTAAAAATACACCGATTTCATCAAGCGCAAGGTGATCCTTAACCCATCCGACACATTTGTTTGATGTTTCAAGTTCACCGAAATAGTTAAAGGTTTCAGGGTTAACACCAACAATTGCCGCCATCATAGCACCTGCGTCAACGAGCTGCTCGGGAACAACTGTTCCTACCCAGCCTGATGTACCTGAGTAAATGTGAGTGTCGCCGATTTCAACAGCACCTGCACCAACGCCTATGAGCGAAGCATCACCGCCGCCGCCGTAAACTGCTGTTCCGGGTGCAAGACCAAGCTCCTTGGCAGCCTGTTCAGTAACTTCACCGACTTTTTCAGTGCTTTTTTTAATAGGAGCAAGATGCTCTATTTTAACTCCGACCATATCGCATACAGGCTTGCACCAGCCCTCATGACCTCTTCTTGTGTCATAAAGCAGTGTACCGAAGGCAGAATCCTGTGTCATAACAAATTCGCCGCTGGCACGGAGAATTAAGTATTCCTTGATATCGAGCCATTTATAAATTTTTTTGAAGTTCTCAGGCTCGTGAGCCTCAACCCATCTGTATTTCCAGATAGGGTCTTTAACAGACGAGCTTACAGCACCTGTATATCTTAAGTATTTGAGAAGCTTTGTAACCTCAGCACCGGCAATCTGTACGCCGTGCGCAATGCCTTTTTTCAGCTCTTCTCTTGCACGCTGATCCATATATGTCATAGGTCGGCGTATGCATTTACCCTCCTTGTCGACAAGAACGAGACCCTGCATTGCAGAACAGAAGCTGATACCCTCAATCTGTTCGTTAGTAATGTTCGGAACCTTTGCAAAAACCGTTTTAGTGGTTGTGCACATTGCCTCCCACCATTCGTCAGCATCCTGCTCGGAACCGCCCTTTACGCCTGTTTCCTCATCAACATAAAGATTGTAGCCCGCTGTTGATGATGCAAGAATTTTCATTGTTTCATCAATCTCAATCAGGCATGTTTTGATACCGGTTGTGCCGATATCATAGGTGATCACGTACTTACTCATATTTTAATATCCTCCTAAAAATTACAAAATTATTTTTCAAAAGTAAATGCCGATTCAATAAATTTCAAAAGTTGAACAATAACCTGCTCCTCATTGTTTTCATTAACATCAACACCTGTGTATATTCTCAGCTTTTCCCTATAATAATCACAGGTATATGAAAACTGCAGGGTAGTCAGCAGATTATCAAGAAAATAAGCAAAAAGTCTTGGATCAAGATCGGGTCGAACCTCTCCCTGATTAAGTGCTTTACCGATAGTTGTAATATATATTGAGCTTCTTTTGCTCTCAAATTCCTCAGCCATAAGTCTTATTTTTTCAACAGAGCCTTTTTCTGCCGAAATTTCATTATACATTTTAATATAGTTTGAATGCTTTCTGGAATGTATGCAGATTGTTCTGATAAGCTTTTCAGCCTTGGCAAGCAGCTTATCATCACTTATCATAATGTCATATAATGCTTTTTCCAGAATATCCATACCTCTTTTAAGGCAGGTCATAAACAAGTCTTCTTTAGCAGAAAAATACTTATACATTAAACCTATAGATATGCCTGCGTTTTTTGCAATAATATTAATGTTTGCATTTTCATATCCTTTGGATGAAAATTCCTCAATGCCTGCTTCAAGAATAATATTTTTTCTTTCATCATCAATTCTTTGAAAGGCATCTTTACAAAATTGTTTTTCTAACATTTTTCAAAATTTCGTATCGTTGCACAAAAAGAATGATTGCTGTTTGTGCAAGGTTTACAAATCCCCCAGACATTTGTGTTAAATATTATAGATATACTAACATTTATTTAATGCATTTGCAATAAATTTACTAAAATTTACTTTAAAAACATTTGACAAATCGTTAAAAAGTGATATACTTAATGTGTAAATATGGTGAGCAACTACTCACACACCCAAAGTGTGAGCGGTCACTCACAAAAAATATAAAGGGGGATAAACCTATGGATACAAGATTTGCAATTACAGAGTATCCTGATGCAGCGCTTCTTACAGCACAGCTTGATGCGCTCATCAAAAAACCAATTTATTCAATCAACCGTGACGCTCTTAAAAAGTATGAAGAAGAGTACTTTGAAAAGAAGTGTGCAAAGTCAAAGGAAATGATTACCGAAGCAAGAGAAGTTATTCCCGGCGGTGTTCAGCACAACCTTGCTTTCAACTATCCTTTCCCGATTGTTATCACTAAAGCTAAGGGTAACAGGCTTTATGATATCGACGGCAACGAGTATTTCGACTTCCTTCAGGCAGGCGGTCCTACAATCATCGGTTCAAATGATGATGTTGTTAAGGAAGAGGTTAAAAAGCTTCTTGATGACTGCGGTCCTTCAACAGGTCTTTTCCATCCGTATGAGTATAAGCTTGCTAAAAAAATCAGCGAATGTGTTCCTTCAGTAGAAATGTTCCGTATGCTCGGTTCAGGTACTGAGGCTTGTATGTGTGCTGTTCGTGTTGCTCGTCTTGCAACAGGTCATAAGAACATAATTAAAATGGGCGGTGCTTACCACGGCTGGTCAGATCAGCTTGCTTGGGGTATGCGTGTACCGGGTACATTGAATCTTCAGTCACACGGTGTTCCTATGTTTGTATTTAAGCATACACAGGAATTTTTCCCGAATGATCTTAAGAGCTTGGAGAAAAAGCTTATCTTAAATAAATTCCGCGGCGGTACTGCTGCTGTATTCATTGAGCCGATCGGTCCTGAGTCAGCAACACGTCCTGTTGATAAGGATTTCCCGAAGGGTGTTCAGGCTCTTTGCCGTAAGTATGGCGCTCTTCTTGTATGTGATGAGGTTGTATCAGGCTTCCGTATCGGTCTTTCAGGTGCTCAGGGCTATTATGGTATTGATCCTGATATCACAATCTTCGGTAAGATTATTGCAGGCGGATATCCGGGTGCAGGCGGTATCGGCGGTCACAGAGAGGTTATGAAGTATCTTGGCGCAGGTCTTGATAAGGCTGAGGGCAAGAAAATTCATAAGGCAATGTGCGGCGGTACAATGGCTGCTACTCCTATTTCATGCTGTGCAGGTTATACAGTAATCTGTGAGATTGAAAAGAGAAATGCATGTCAGGTTGCAGGTCATATGGCTGACAGACTTGTTAAGGGTATCAATGATTCAATCAAGAAGTATGACCTTCCGTTTGTTTGCTACAATATCGGTTCAGTTTGTCATCTTCATACTGTTGCTACAATGCACTTCAAGGTTGACTGGAAGAAGCCTTGGACAATCCCGAATACACTTAAGCAGACAGGTATCCGTCAGACAGAGATGCAGTATATGGGTGCTGCTTATATGGCTGAGGGTCTTGTAACACTTGCAGGCTCACGTCTTTATACTTCAAGTGCTTACACTGAGGAAGATATTGATGAATGTATCCGTCGTTTCGACAAGGTACTTGCACAGTGCGAGAGAATTGATTAATAACAGCTTCAGGGAGTGGGGGGTAACCTGCTCCCTTTAGTCGATTTAATATATAAGGAGAAAACTATATGGCTTACGAAATTGAAGAAGCTAAAAGACTGGTTGTTGAAGCTGGTAAAAAATTAGTTGAAACAGGACTTATTGCGCGTACTTGGGGCAACGTTTCAGCGAGAATCAGCGACACACAGTTTGTTATTACTCCGTCAGGACGAGCATATGAAACACTTACTCCTGAGGAGGTTGTTGTAGTTAATATTGAGGACTGCTCTCATGAGGGTGATATCAAGCCTTCATCTGAGAAAGGTGTTCATGCTGATGCGTACAAGCATCGTCCTGAGGTTAATTTTGTTATTCATACTCATCAGAAGGCTGCTACAATTGTCAGCATTACAGGTATGGAAATCAGAAATGTATATGACGAGTTCAAGCCTGTTCTCGGAACAAAGGTTCCTACTGCAGAATATGCAATGTCAACTACTAATTCACTCAGAAAAAAGGTTGAAAAGTGCCTTGTTGCAAATCCTGAGTGCCCTGCAATTATGCTTATGCATCATGGTACACTCTGTGTCGGTGAAAGCTTTGAAAAGGCATTTGAGGTTGCTGATGCTCTTGAGCAGTGCTGTGAAAAGGTGATTAAGGATAATTATCTTCGTCATTCATGGGATAAGGAGTATTCACTCACAAACAAGCTGAACTACTTCCTTAAGAAGAATAATTCAGGTTCAATGCCTGACAGCATATGTGATCTCGGCTCATCTGTAAGAAACGGCGGTGCTTTCACTCTTACATATGACGGCGGCAAAAAGGTTGACGTTGATTTAGGCACAGGTCTTGGTGTTAACGGTATTGCTCCAAAGTGTGCTAAAATTCACAGAGCTGTTTATCTCAACTCAGCTTTCACAATGATTAAGCACGTTGCTGATGCTAATGTTGTTGCTTATTCATCAACAGGCGATACAATGCTTCCTATGATTGATGACTTCGCTCAGATTGTTGGTCTTGATGTTAAAAACTGCCCTTGGATTGACGGTGATACCGATGATTGTGCTAAGGAAATCGCAAAAGCACTTGACGGAAGAAATGCTGTTCTGATTGAGGGTAACGGTGCACTTGTTGCAGGTAACAGCGAAGGTGATATGCAGGCACTTGATATCATTATGACAAAGGGCTGTGAGGCTGCTGTTGACTGTGATATTTTCAATCGTCCTCATTATGTGCCAAAGGCTGAATGCTTCTTAATGAGAACTGTTTATCTTGCTAAGTATTCAAAGCAGATTAATAAATAATCTAATAATTATAAACTGACCCCACGGACAATGTCCGTGGGGTTGTGCTGTATAATCATATTTTATGCATTATCTTTTAGTCTGTTTACCATCATTCGTGCAATCTTGTATACATCACCGCAGCCGAGTGTGATAACCAGATCACCCTCCTGCGCATTCTCTGTTACATAATCACAAATTTCTTCAAAGGTATCAAGCTGAACAGCGCCGGGTACTTTATCAGCAAGATCCTTTGCTTTAATTCCGATTGTATTAACCTCGCGGCTTCCCATAATTGCCGATATAACGCACTTATCCGCAATCTGCAAAACCTCCGCAAAATCATCAAGCAGCAAGGATGTTCTTGTAAAAGTAAATGGCTGGTGGACTGCCCATACATTGTTGTAGCCCATTTTCATAGCCGCTTCAAGTGTTACTTTAATTTCAGCAGGATGATGTGCGTAATCATCCGCAAAGGTTATTCCGTTATATTTTCCGAGAAGTTCAAAACGTCTTGACGCACCTTTAAATTCCTTTAATCCTCTGCAGATGCTTTCAACATCTGCACCGCTTTCATATGCAGCGGCGAAGGCACAGAGTGAGTTGAGAATATTGTGTTCACCCGGAACAGACAGCTCAACCTCTGTCATAAATCTGCCATTGTGGTAAACGTCATAGCTTGAATGAAATCCGCCGGGGACCTTTACGTTTTTTGCGACCCATTCGTTTTTGTCATTTCTGCCGATTGAAATAAGCTTTTTGCCCTCAATACCTTTCAGCGTATCAACAGTGTTTTCATCATCACCATTATAAATAATGATTTTTGTTGTTTTATCGGCAAATTCCCTGAATGCTTTTTTTATGTTATCAAGATTTTTGAAGAAATCAAGATGATCCTCATCAATGTTCAGAATTACGGCAATGTCAGGATTCATTTTTAAAAATGTGTTGTTGAACTCACAGCTCTCACAAACAAAATTCTCGCTGTGTCCGTATCTTCCGTATGCATTAATGGCAGGAAGCTTTCCTCCGATAACAGCACTCGGGTCAAGCCCTGCCTCAAGCAGAATCTGTGTAAGCATTGATGATGTTGTTGTTTTGCCGTGAGTACCGCATACACCTATGCAGTTGGAAAAAATTCTGCTCATGGCGCCGAGAAGCTCAGCTCTTTCAAAGCAGGGGAAATGTTCTTTTGCATAATCAAGCTCTTCGTTGCCGGCAAGTATTGCATTTGTATAAATTACAAGCTCTGTATCATCAGATAAATTGTCTTTTTTCTGACCGAGATAAACCTTTGCACCCTCTTTTTCGATTTTTCTGAATGTTTCTGTGTCGTTGTTGTCTGAGCCTGAAAGATTGTAACCGAGTGCCAGCATTATTTCTGCAAGAGGGCACATTCCTGCACCGCCTATGCCGATAAAGTGTACTCTTTTTACTTTTTTTAAATATTCATCTATGTTCACTGAAGCTTCCTCCAAAATTATTTACCTTTCTATTATACTACCATTTATACAAAAAATAAATACCTGATTATGATTAACTAATATTTTTTTGTTTCATAGAATGTAAACAAGGGAGAGTATCCCTTGTTTAATTAAAGGGGTGTTATTTTGAAACTTAAAACTTTCAGCGTGCCATACATTGTTGATGAAAGAATGGTATTTGCAAGTGAATATTTGCAGGCACAGGGATATAAATGTGTTGACAGCTCTGATGATGCGGACTTTATTCTTCTGCCGATTCCTGCAAAAGACTATATGTTTGAAAATTTAGGAAATAAAACAATATTTTACGGTTGCGGTGATTATCAGGGCATTGACTATAATAAGTTTGAGTCATTTGTTATGGAAAATGCATATCTTACAAGTGAGGGAGCAATATCGCTTCTGAAAGAAAACAGTGACAGGTCAATTTATGCTTCAAAGGTGCTGATTACAGGCTACGGCAGAATTGCAAGGGCATTACATAGAGCGTTTGACGCAATGGGTGCTAAGGTTACAATCTGCTGCAGAAGTGACGGTGCAGGTACTGAGGCAGGCTTCAGAGGAGCTGATGTTATCGGCTTTGATGAACTGAAAAATGATAACTGCTATGATTTCATTTTCAATACTGTTCCGCATATGATTTTTACAAAAAATGAACTCGATAAAGTTAATAAAGAAACCTTGCTTTTTGATTTGGCATCATTTCCGGGCGGTGTGGATACTCTTTATGCCAAGTCAAAGGGTGTTAAACTGATTGACGGTAAAAAGCTGCCTTCACGCTATTCCAAAAAGTCAGCAGGCGAGCTAATAGGCAGAACCGTGGAAAAAATTATAAAGGAGGATTTTTCTTGAACATAGGTTATTGTATGACCGGCTCCTTTTGTACCTTTTCAAAATCTATTGATGCCTTGGAGGAGCTGGTTACAAGAGGTCATAATGTAACACCGATTATGAGTGAAAATGCATATTCTATAGATACACGCTTCGGTAATGCAGTGGATATTCAGAATAAATTGATTGAGATAACGGGCAACAGTATTATTCATACTATTGAGCAGGCAGAGCCGATAGGTCCGCAGAAAATGTTTGATGTTCTTGCTATTGTTCCTTGTACAGGCAACACTCTTGCAAAGCTTGCATCAGGTATCACGGACACATAAGTAACTTGATGATTACACAAAGTGAATAAAAAATTATTTTAGGTAAACAGTAACGTTTACATCATCCATATTGACCCTATGCTCTTTTTGTGACAATGGGGTAGTGATTTCAATTCTGTCTATTATATTCTTCAAAAAATGATTTTTTTGCTTAGCAGAAATGCTGTCATCCTGTATCATTTCAAGTGCTTGCTTTAATGAATAAATCTTATTTTCGTAGTCGACAGCAGCAGGCATATTTTCCTTCTGATTTTTTATAGCTTCATCAAGCAGCTTTTTTTCATAGTTCAGCTTCTCTTGTCTTTCAAGAAAAAGGGCTTCGGAATATATTCCTTTTTCAAGTAACTCATAAAGCTTGTTTTGCTGCTCTGATAATTCCTTCTGCTTCTTGTTAAGGTTTTCTAAAATCTTTTCCTGCAGCTTATAGCTGTTTCCTTCGTTATTTTCCAGCTTGATTTCAAAATCGTCAATATAAGCCAGCAGTGACTTAATAACGGCATACTTTATCGGCTCATATATGGCGGAAGCAGAATGGCAGTGAGTTTGATTAGCACACTGCAGCCTTGATTTATCGTTAGGTCTTGTTGGTTGTCTTAGCAGAATAGCTCTGCCGCATCTTCCACATTTCATTAAAGCGGCAAAAGGATTTTTAACCTCATTATCAACAGGCGTTTTAGCTATCTTACCGAATTTATCCTGTGCTTTATTGAACAGCTCTTCCGATACTATTGCCTGATGCAGTCCGTCAACTACCATTTTATCAGGAGATTTGCAATCCCTTTTTTCATATGTATTTCCGTTTTCATCAGTTATCTTTTTCACTTTTTTATTATTCCACCTTATTTTCCCGGCATAAACAGGATTTCTTAAAATATTTCTTATTGTAGCAGGATGCCAATGCTCAACATTTAATGGCCTCATTCCTCTTTTTTCTAATTCTAAGCCTATCAGATGTGAGCCTGTATCGTGATTTACAAAAAGGTCAAATATAACCCTCACAGTGTCGGCATCACTGTTAGGCTTCAATGTGTGTTTTCCGTCAATAACAGTTCTGTCATATCCGAAGGGGGGCTTGCTGCCTAAATAACAGCCCTCTTTCACAGAAGATAGTCTGCCCCTGCTTAGAATTGTTTTTATGTATTCAAGGTAATCATTACCCTGAGTTAAAGTCATTTCAAAATATTTTCTTTCGTGATCCTCTGATAAGTCAAATGTCACAGTCGGAGTTAGTACCTTGATATTGTTGTATCTTAATACTCTTACTATTGTTCCGCAGTCGAGCATATCACCTCTGCTTAAACGCTGAGGCTCAACAACAATAATGCCGACATATTTGTCGCTGTTGGCTACCAGTGAAAGAATTTTTTTCATTTCAGGTCTTTTCTCAATCGTTTCGCCTGAAACAACCTCACGAAAAATGTTTTCTTCAGGTATTTGTGTGCCGAATTTTTTTACAGCAAATTCCTGTAAAATAGTTTCGTGTCTTTGCAGTACATCAGCAACGGTTTCAGCATCAGAATCTGCTCGGCTTTTTCTTAAATACATTAAATATTTTTCTACCATAATTATTCCCTCTCTTGATTTATACTTAAAAAAGGGTATAAAAATACCCTGCTTGATTTTTCAGGCAGGATGTGGTATAATTTCATTGCTCGGTGGGATTATATTACATCCTGCTACTACGGTCTGTCAGCTACGCCAATAGCTGATGGACCTTTTTGTTTGTGTTTACGTTTGTGTTTTTTTATTTGTTTGTATCATTGTTAAAACTATATATGTTACTAATGAAATTGATAATACAATAAAGTTCAATATAAATACAAAATCAGAAAATATAAAACCAAAAGTTATATTAGAAAGAGTTTTTTGAAAATGATATTCAATCAATAGTTTTGAAAATATTGCTAAAATTATACTTGCTGTTGAAAGTATTGATAAGAATTTGAAATATTTTTTGAAGAATGCAATATCAGAATTTGAATTTCTTTCTGAATATATAACCGTTTTTGATATTTCTTTTTGTTGTTGACTTAATTCGGTATCTGTATAACCTAATGCTTTTTTTAAGCAATTGCAACCACTATCTATTATATCTTCAAATCTATCTGTTATTTTTTCGTTAGATAAACAGTTATTAAATTCATTTCTTAAAACATCAGTTGATAAATTATAGTTACTATATATAACATTATAAATCCTTGCTATTTTATCACAATCTTCTAATTTAGTGAAAAACAGTATTCTATGTATTGGTGTAAATAGTTGGTTATATTGTTGTTCAAGTATTGAGTTATTTTTGTTTTTCTTTTCGTTAGTTTTTGAACTTAAAAGAACAAAAATATTTGATATAATAATACAAAGTACAGATGTTATACTTGTAATTAACGTTCTTAAATTTTCAGCATCCATAACTATCTCCAGTTTTTTATGATTGCCGGCAGCAGGCTCAATAGTATTATATTCATATATTATAATTTAACTTGCACACTTTTGACATGGTGTAAGCCCACGTGACAGTGCATCATCAAGGGAGGTGGCACTACTATTTTTTCCTCCGCAATCAGGGTCAAAGTGATAACGCTTTCCTGTTGGAGCTGTATATACAGTTCTGCCGTCACCTTTAGGTGCATTTTGTGTTGTGGTTTGTTTCTTAGTTGTAGTTGAAGCTGCTGTTGCTTCTTTGGTAGCATTGGTTGCAGATTTACTTGATGTTTCCTGTTTGCTTGTCGATTCATTATCTGTCGATTTAGCAAAGTAATCGTTAAGCATTTCCTTTAATTGTTTTACATTATCAATTGTTACCTCATCCGTTTTGCTCTCAACACCTCTATAAACATATTTAACAGTTTTCAAAGCTTGGAATCCAATTTTGCTGCGTTTGTCACTATCTTCAAATTTATAGTTCAGTAGTGCACCGTAATAAATAAAGTTTTCCATTATTTTATTATCTTCAAAACATTTATCAACATTGCTGTTTAAGTAATTCAATGCTTTTTCAATGTCCGCATCAGTTGCTGTTTTAGCATCATTTTTTGCATCCTCACTAAGCTTGTCAACCATTTGTGTTGTATTTGATTTAATTGTTGTTTCTGCAACTGAGCTTATTTCTGTTGTTGATATTTCAGAATTATTTGCTGTTTCGTTTGTATCAATAGTAAATAAAAGAATATCAAATAACGTAACAAAACTAAAAAATACAGTCAAAATTATTCTGATAATCTTATTAAATTTTTTGCCTGTCCACATAAGGATAATACCAACAGGCGGCAAAGCGAATAACATCAATATAATAAACCAGGTTTTTTGATAAATTTTCATAATATATTCTCCTCAAAATTAATTTATTCAATATAATAGTACTAAAATATAGAAAAAGTAACAAAAAATTTATTGTTAACTAATAATTCACCCAATGTATTGAAAAATACTAAGGGTGATTTTTTATGAAAATAGTATATAAACTATATGAAATAAGAACAGAGCAGGGGATGAGTCTGAGAAAACTTGAAGAGCTTTCGGGTGTGAGCAGAGCGACAATCAACAGAATAGAGAATCAGCAGTATAATCCAACAGTGCTTACTTTATGTATGATTGCGGATGCACTAAACATTGCTCCAAGTGACTTATATTATATAGAAAAATAGCATAACGTCTCACATATGAGACGTTTGTGTGACCTTTCCACTTTTTAGTAACTAAATATATGAAGGCACAAAAAAGTGTGAAAATCAGCTGAAAAAATCCAAAAAGCTGATGTGTTCCAAATATGGAAAATAGTAAAAAATCAGTTCACATTTTCCATTTTTTATACACTTATATATGGCGGACATAATTTGCCACATTTATAGTACAAAACAAAAAAATATGGACAAATAAAAACATTTGTGCTATAAATATAAATAAGACGAACGTGTGTGTTACAAAAAGGAGAGGTTACAATGAAAAAATTAAAAAAAGATGAATGTGAAATGATTGCTGACGAGATAATAATTAAATTACATAAAGTTTGCAATCAAAACAAAATACCGATTGAAACATTAATCAGCATCGGGGTTAATATACTCACAGATACCATCGAAAATGGCTGACAAAAGTTTCATTTCTTTTACTGTCGGTTTTCTTCCAAGTTTGTTTGTTAATAGGTTTATTAAATATTTGCCATCATAGTTTTCTATGGTGGCATTTGTTTTTTCTGACAATCCAAGCAAGTAATCTGTTGTAACATTAAATTCTTTTGCAATCTTTATTAAAAAATCGTGCCCTGGCTCTCTTGCGTTGTTTTCGTAATTTCTAAGTGTGGTTTGTGGCATACCGAGTTTTTCTGCAAGTTCCACTCTCGTATATCCAGCCTCATTGCGAAGGCTTTTTATTCTGTCGCCTACTGTCATTACATAACCCTCCTTTTTGTCCATTGTAGTTTAATTTGAATTATTTGTCAACAATTAGTTGCCCGATATGGGCAAAAAAATACAAAAAAACACTTGACAGAAATCCAAATCGGATATATAATGCAATCAAAGGAACTCACAGTGAGCAAAAAGGAGGGTCGATATGTTGAATAATATTAAAGCTGAAATGGCGAGGCGCGATATGACAAATTCGTCATTAGCAGAGTTTTTAGGTATTTCAGAATCAACGGTAAAGGGCTGGTTTAATAGAAATCAAAGTATACCTTCAAGTGCTTTGGTAAAAATGGCTAATGCTTGGAATGTATCTACTGATTATCTATTAGGTTTATCAAATCCTTTTAGTAAAGTGGGCTAATAAATCCACCAACCCTAAGCAAAGCAGCAGGGCAAAGCTGACCTACCGAGCAAATAGGTTATTCAGATGCAGAGGCTCGCATCTGCCATATAAAAGTACTGTTTTCAATTCTCTTAAAATAAGGGTGCTGCAGCTTGTGCCTAAAGCCCTGCTGTTTCGTTTAGGGTTGGTGAATAAAACAATGTTGTTAAAAGTCATAGTACAAGCGATTTAATTAATAAAATTGAGAGAAGGTGATACCACTATGGAAAATACAGCAGAATTTGAATACGACAATATAAAAGTGACAGTCATATGTCCGAGTGGTCAGCCTGACCGAAAACGAACAGAAGAGGCTGCCTCTCGATTTATTAAATCAGTATTGAGGGAAAAGGAAAGAGGTGAAAAATGGAACTGATAATAATAGCAATACTCCTGTTTAGTTGTATGGGCATAGGGTACATAGTATTCAGGCAGGAGGAGCGCGAAGAACTTAAGGCTGAGTTATACATATTCCGCCATAAATATGATGCGGGCAAGCAGCAGGCAACTGATGAGATAAACGCAGCCTTTGCAGAGTTCACAGCTCAGGGGTTAATAAAATGAAAAAAAGCAGTCAGCAAAAGCCGACTGCTAAGATGTATCTATGCGACACACCAAATCCACAATTTGATTGTATCGCATAGATTTAACTTTGTCAAGAAGGGAAATTGAATATGTGTAAAAAAGTTGAATCAGATAAAGAAAAATATAACATAACCTGTGTGTACATATACAAGGATGAAAACAAGGTAGCTATTGTTGACAAAACTGCTTCCAAGTTACCAGATCTGAAATGGAAAAAGGCTTCCTCAATGAAAAAGAAAATACAAAGTATTGTGAAATTGCTGTCATCAATGATTTATACAGTGAGTGAGGAAGATGTCAACGAGATAATAGGGTATTACAACGAAAAGTTCGGCAAGAATTTAAAGCCTGAAACATATCGCAGTTTAATTGAAGCAAGATACAGTGAGGGATATAAAGCAGATGATTTTAAAACTGTGATTGATAACAAGGCATCCGAATGGCTTAATAACCCTAAAATGGCAAGCAATCTGAAACCAACAACATTGTTCCGTGCTTGCCATTTTGACGAGTATCTTAATACGGTTAAATATATTGACCCGAACAAGCTGCAAAGAGAGCCTACATTTGATATTTCTGAATATGAGAAATATATGAAGTCGGGTAAGGCATTAGACGATTTGAATGTTGTACCGGATAAGGAGGCGGAAGATGTTTGAGGAATTAGTGGACAAGCACAAAATACTTGAAATGGCAGTGGAAAATGCAAACAATGGCAAGTGCTTTATTGAAAACAGCAATGCAATTATGCAGGGCTTGAGCCTTGAAGAAGAGCTGATGCTCCTCGGTTTCACGTATGTCAGGCTACTGTCAAAGACAGTCCCTATGCCGAAGGATGCGGTAAAGAAATTGCTTGTAAGCATTAATACTAAGGTACAGAGCATAGCAAAGGATAATCAGCGGTATAATGAATTTTCAAAAAAGCAGATTGAGCTGATTAAGATAACTGATGAAATCAGTGTTCAGCTTATACATCAGCTAAATAACGGAGATTTTGACAGTGCTCTGAAAACAGCCTGCAGACTGCTTGATATATACAGCTTTGGTGTTGCTGAAAGTCATATATATCAAGATGCATTGCAGCGAGCATATGACAATGCAAAGTTAAACAAAAAAGCAGTGTAACTGAAAGGTGAAATAAAATGAGGAAAACAGTTCAGATATTAACAGCAGCAGGAGGACTGATAATCAGCCTTGCCTGCTTTGCTTCAAATGTGTATTGAGGAGGAAAACGCAATGTGTTTAGGACTTGGAAACGGCTGTGTGGTGAAAGACAAAGGCTTTTCACTGCTGAAGCAGGATATTACAGAGAATATTAAATCACAAATCTGTGACGATATATGTAGATACGCAAATGATTATACAATGACACAGGAACAGCTTGATGAAATATGTGCCGACTGCATAGTAGATAAAATAACGAGGATTGAAACAGTATGACACAGATAAGTATGCTTGATTATCTGATGGTGGATAATTTTGCAGGAGGAGGCGGTGCAAGCTGCGGCATAGAGCTTGCCACAGGCAGACCTGTAAATATAGCAATCAATCATGATCTTGATGCAATTGCTATGCACAAGGCAAATCACCCATATACAGAGCATTATCAGGAAAGTGTATGGGATATTGATCCGAAAGAAATATGCAAAGGGCAGCAGGTGGGTCTTGCATGGTTTTCTCCTGACTGCAAACACTTTTCAAAAGCAAAAGGCGGCAAGCCAGTTGATAAGAATATACGTGGTCTTGCCTGGATTGTGCTCAAATGGGCAGGAACGGTAAGACCCAGAGTAATTGTTCTTGAAAATGTAGAGGAATTTCAGACATGGGGTCCTGTCCGAAAAGGTAAGCCTGTTAAATCAAAGCAGGGTGAAACCTTTGAACGCTGGAAACAACAGCTTTCTGCTCTCGGATATAAGATTGAACACAGAGAACTGAAAGCCTGTGACTATGGTGCACCGACAATCAGAAAAAGGTTCTTTCTTATCGCAAGATGCGACGGCGAGCCGATTGTATTCCCTGAGCCTACACACGGACCTGCTGACAGTCCTGAGGTTAAGAGCGGCAGACTTAAGCCATACAAAACTGCAGCAGATTGTATTGATTTTACATTACCATGTAAATCTATATTTGACAGGAAAAAGCCACTTGCCGTTAATACGCAAAGACGAATCGCAAGAGGACTTGATAAGTTCGTTATTAAAGAAAGCAAACCGTTTATAGTACATAACAGTGCTCCTGTGCCGACAGTAACTTCCAAAGACAGAATGTCATTAAATCTGCCATTCTTAACACAATACTACAGCGGAGTAGACCACGCAAATACCGTCTGCAATCCGTTGCAGACAATAACAGTGCAACCAAGACATTATTTGTGCAAAGGCTATTTAACCATACTGCGAAACAATATGGACTGCCGCTCTGTTAATGAACCGCTGAACACAATTACCACCAGCGGCGCACATTTTGCATACACAAAGGTGTATGTCAAAAAGTACAAGCCCGGCTGTAATCTGTATAACTGGAGCAAAGTAAGAGAATTACTGAATACATATACCGACTGGAATTTAGCGGATGATGAAATCCTGATATTCAACATCAACGGAATTGAACAGTTTATATATGATATCGGATTGCGAATGCTCCAGCCTAAAGAGTTATACAAGGCTCAGGGCTTCCCTGATGATTACATCATTGAAACAGATTGCAGCGGCAAGGCTTATCCGAAAAGCAAGCAGGTTGCAAGATGCGGAAATGCAGTGCCTCCGCCATTTGCAAAGGCACTTGTATCGGCAAACTGCCCATGGCTTTGTGAAAAGCAGTGTAGCAATATGACTGAATTTAATTCAGTTGCAGCAGGTTAGGAGGCATAAATGAAAACAGATATATTCAACACAGACAAAAAGTACAGCATAATCTACGCTGATCCGCCGTGGAGTTATAAAACCTATTCATCAAAAGGTAATGGACGTTCTGCCGAAGCTCATTATAATACAATGTCCATAAATGATATATGCAAATTACCTGTTAACAAAATAGCTGCTGATAATTGTGCGTTATTTATGTGGGCAACATTTCCAAATTTGGAATATGTGTTTCAGGTTTTGAACGCATGGGGATTTACATATAAAACAATAGCGTTTGTCTGGATTAAGCAGAATAAAAAGAGTGATTCGCTTTTTTGGGGTATGGGCTTTTGGACAAGGGCAAATGCTGAAATATGTATCATTGCAACAAAGGGAAAGCCTAAAAGGCAATCTGCATCTGTTCATCAGGTAATTATCAGCCATATTGAAGAACACAGCAAAAAGCCATATGAAACACGTGAAAGAATTGTTAAACTGCTCGGTGACCTTCCGAGAATTGAACTGTTTGCAAGACAGCAAGCCGAAGGCTGGGATTGCTGGGGTAATGAGGTGTGATATGAAAATAAAAGGTAAAAAGGTACTGAGCATAAAGCCTGTATGCACAAACAGTAAGCCTTGTTTATTATGTAGCTCGTTTGGCTATTCAAAAAGCAATAATAATCCTCAGTGTGCCTTCTGCGACTTGAGATATATACTGAATTGTCATTCTCTGAATCGAATCATCTTACTGACGCTTTAAACAAACTCGCTGATTATGAGGATAAAGAGGAGCAAAGCTTATCGCTTGACCTGCCTTGCAAGGTTGGGGATAAGGTTTATATTCATTGTGATACAGTAAATCAGATTATACCTTATGATGTTCAGGATATTCATATTGATAATGAAAGTACAAGGTTCTTTGCAACGGCATTTGATATTTATTATGGTGAATTTCTTGATGAGAAAATATTTACTGTTGATGATATCGGCAAAACAGTATTCCTCACCAAAGAAGCAGCAGAACAGGTGTTGAAAGAACAGAAAGTAAATCAATAATGCGAGATATACGAGAATTAAAATATATGCAGTCATTACCGCTTGAACAGGAGGGATGATATCTGGAACTTTTAGAGTTTAAAAATAAAATATTTGATATGTTTGAATGTGAAATCTTTGAAGAACTACCGTTGAAAATATTAAATTGCGGATATACTGCTGATGTATTCGGTAAGTATTTGAATATAGTAGGCGATCTTGGTAAAGACTGGATTAAGCATTTGTTTCAATATTACCAAGCGGATCGGACAAACAAAAAACAGGATTTCACACCTAATTGTTTAAGCCGATTGCTCAGCAGATTATCAGGAAAAGGTAATGTAATATATGATTGCTGTGCTGGTACTGGTAGTTTAACTATTGAAAAATGGGAAGATTGTCCTGATGCGTTGTATATTTGTGAAGAATTAGACGAGAACGCGATTCCTTTTCTGTTGTTCAATTTAGCAATAAGAAATATAAAGGCTTATGTAATTAACGGCAACGCTTTAACTGGTGATATAAAAATGCAATATTCAATTACGAAAGGTGATAAATACGGAATTGTAAAGCAAGAAAATTTCTCATTGACTAAATGTGTTGATGTTTCAATATCAAATCCACCGTACAATATTTCGTGGAGTCCGCCAACTGAACTTGAAGCATTGACTGATGAGAGATTTAATAAATGCGAGTTGCCACCTAAAGGTAATGCGAATTATGCGTTTATTCTGCATTGTTTCAATTTGGCAAAGAGGTCTTGCTTTATATTACCAAACGGAATATTAAAATCTGACGGTGCAGAAAGAGAAATCAGAAAGTATTTAATTGATAATAATTATGTTGAAAGTGTAATAATTCTCCCGGATAAAATGTTTGAAGTTACAACGATTTCTACTTGTATTTTAGTTGTGGATAAAAATAAAAGTAATGATAATGTTACATTTATAGATATGCGTCAAAGATATTCAGTTGAAATTAGAGAACAAAACGGTCAGTATGGCAGTAAATCACATACTAACAGAACATACTTGAAAGAATATAAAACTTTTAGTGATGAGCAAATAGAAAGTATTTTGCATTCTATTTTAAGCAGCGAAAATGTTCCTGAATTTTGTATTACCGTAACAAATGAACAAATTCGGCAGATGAACTATGATATTGCACCTTCTACATACATTCAATTTGACGAAAAGGAAACACAGCACCGTTCTTATGAAGATATTGTTAGTGACCTCAATTTTGTTAATCAACAGCGTAACTCTTGCAAGTTGATAATTAATGAGAATTTAGCCAAGCAATTTGGAATTAATGCTGATTTGTTTAAAGAAAGCAAGAAAACATCGCTGGAACAATCTGAAAATATTGAGAATCTGTTGGGTCTAAAGTTAGAAACAGAGGATTATATATCATTCAGTAAAAATAAAAACGAAATATGTATCAAGACAAACGACAAAGATATAATTTCCTCTTTATTTGGTAGATTTATTAAAATGTGGGGTCAAAATGTAGAATTGCTTAATAATTTCGAAAATCGGTATCTTGCTGAATTAAGAGATGCACTTTTACCTGATTTAGTGAGTGGAAAAATTGATATTTCAAATATGCAGGAGTAAAAATAACCCTCAACCGCCTGTATGGTGATGATTTTAACAGATATGAATAAGGAGAGATAAAATGAGTGATATTAAATTATTTCAGGGAGATTGTCTTGAACTGATGAAAA